>WNGG01000318.1_pt1 | contig 106510 bp, 97 predicted proteins | sample 5400661 | NCBI WGS metagenome assembly WNGG01 (sample SAMN13153372, study PRJNA577476) | soil metagenome | isolation source: 100 cm soil or saprolite under Garry oak tree replicate 1 | place: USA:California | collected 2016-06-15
TCCCCGCGGGCGGTGACGAAGTTCTCCGTGGTCTGCTGTACCGCTGTCCAGTTGTACGCCCCGACATTCGCGTTACAGCCGACACAAGATGGAGAGCCATTCGGGGCGGGGAAAAACCCCAGGTACTTCCTTATATACGGGCTTATCGGAACGGCGCTGACGACGCCGTTCGACAGATTGGTAACGTTTCCGGCGCGCACGGCATCGGAAATCGTGAACTGGGTTTGGGGAGTCCCCTTGGTCTGACGCACGCCCTCATAGTCCCCAAAGAGAAAGAGCTTGTCCTTCAGAAGGCGCCATCCTGCCGACGCTCCGAACTGGTTTTGCTTCAAAGGTTGTTTGGGGAGACCGGTGGCATTGTTGAAGAAGTTTGCGGCGTCGAGTTTATCGTTGCGCACGAAATCAAAGACACTTCCGTGGAGATTGTTGGTGCCCGAGCGCGTAATCGCGTTGATCACGCCGCCCGAGGTGAAGCCGTACTCCGCCGAATAGTTGCTCGTCAGTACAGTGAATTCCTGGATTGCGTCCACGCCCAGGTTCTGGCCGAGAACGCTCCCGGGGCCCGCGTTGGAATAATCGTTCACGAGCGCTCCGTCCAGACGATAACTGTTCTGCGTCGGCCGGCCTCCAGAGACGGTCATTTGCATTCCCAATCCGCGTGAGGCTTGCGTTCCCAGCGGATGCGTGCGGACCGACGCCACGCCAGGTTGCAGCATGGCCAGAGACGCCCAATCCCGTCCGTTCAATGGCAATTCGCGCAGCGTCGTCCCACTGATGTTGCCCGAGATCGTTGAACTTGTAAGGTCCACCTGTGGGGCTGCGGCCGTGACCTCGACCGTCTCCACAACCGGCCCGACCACCAGAGCAAGATTCAGCTCTTGTTTCTGGCCGACGGTAAGGGTCAGCTTAGCTACAGTGGTGCTGAAGCCCGAGGCGGATGCGCTCACCTGGTAATCGCCGGCATTGAGGTTTGGCACGGTGTATGCACCAACGGAATTCGTCGTAGCGCCTGCAGCCACACCAGTCGCGACATTCGTAACGGAGACTTTGGCATTGGGTACCGCTCCGCCCAGCGCGTCAGCGATGGTGCCGGACAGCGTGGCGCCGGAAACCTGCGCACGCAACGGACCGGAGATCAGGAGACAAAGCCCAAGAATCCAGGTGAAAAACACGAATTTGATCGTTTTCGGACTCATCTGCAGGATCCTCCCCTTTCATCTTTCTGCATGCACACTTGGCTTGGCCCGAAGAACAAAAACGAGAGTGATGCCGCTATCCGAAACGTATTTGGATCACACTACCCGCGAGACGTCAATCTATTTAAATCTGGTGTCTTTGGATCTGGCGACCATAAACTGGGAAGCCAGGATCATGAAGCGTGACCCGTGCAGTGGGCGAAGTGGTGGGGCAAAACCGGCGCAAATCGAAAATCACGATGGAGGAAGATAAGAAATGAAAACCTGCCTGACGACTCTCTTGTCTTTGTGGATCGTCTTCAATCCGAGCGCGCAGGGTCAGCAGTCGCCGGCCACGGCGCCACCGCCACTGATGCCAATGGTGACCATGTCGGGACTTCTGAGGCTGGTCCAGACCATCCCATTACCGACCGAAGGCTACATGGACCACATAGCGGTGGACGTCAAAGGCCAGCGCCTGTTTATTAGAATCCTCGCAAGCCGTTCTATCTCCCCGACACCAACGAAATCTGGACAGACCTTGGAGATAACACTGTTGTAGCCATTAGCGGGACGACGTACGAAGTAACTAGAACCGTCGAGTTGACTGGTGGACGTGGTGCTGCGAGGAGGACACCGGATAACGGGGCTTACGACCCTGCCACCCATCTGTACTATGCAGCCATCGTCACAGGTGCAGGAAGTACTGACGGTTCTATCGAGATAGTTGACACAAAAGCCGGCAAATTGGTGGGCAGCATCAAGATGAATGGCTCCGATCCCGGGGGCACCTCCATCGAGCCATCGGGAAAGAGACTGTACGTCGCGATGGGTGATGTTGTAGGAGGTGAAAGTCATCTGAAGGTCGTTGACCTCGAAAAACGCGCTGTGGCCGCCGAGTGGCCAATCACTGGAGGTCCGGCACCCCATGCCTCGGGTCTGGACGCAGCCCACCATCGCCTGTTTGTCGGCAGCCGGGTCAAAGGCGGACACCAGTATGAACCCGGGAAGTTGGTCGTCATGGATACGCAGACAGGAACAGTGGTTCAAGCGCTGGACAGCGTGGGCGGCGCCGACGAAGTCCAATTTGACGCGGCAACCGGCCGCATCTACTTCGTAGGAACCACCGGCACTCTTGCTGTGTTTAAGCAGATGGACCCGGACCACTACCAGCTTCTCGGAAAAGTTCCGACCGGGGCACTCGCTAAGACCGGGCTCTACGTGCCTGAGCTAAAGCGGATGTACGTCGCTGTCCCGAAGCACCTCGTTCAGACCCCACCTTATGGGGCAAACGACCATATCGTCGAGGAAGCCCATCTGATGGTCTTCGATTACTTGCCGTAATTAGTCGCAAAAATAGCCGCGGATTGCGCGGATTACGCGGATGGGCCGTTGGTCACGAGGAAAACCGCGCAAGCGAATGGTAAGCTTTGCGGCCCATTCGCGTAATCCGCGCAATCCGCGGCTAAGAACTTCGACTTTGACGTTTAGCACAAGCCGATTTTAAAGTCGCTTCTGCACAACAATGCCGCTCCGAATCTTTCCTGAAAAGCGTTCTTTCTTTCTTGAGAACACCGGCATCTTCGCATCGGAACGCGGGCTAAAGCCCGCGACTACGTGCTTTCTCGTAGACGGTTCAAAGACGGGACATCATTGGTGCAACCCTGGTCCCCGCCCTTGTCTGGTGAATTAGCCGTTAGAACACATACTTCAACGCCATTTGCATGGTCCGTCCATCAGCGGCGGACAGGATTTTGCCGAAGTTGGGGTCCGTGAAAGTCACATTTGGATTGTTCGGATTGACATGGTTCGGCATGTCAAACGCCTCCGCGCGGAATTGTATGGATTGCTTCTCCCGCACACGGAACGTTCGCGTCACACCCATGTCGATGTTGATACTTCCGGGACCCCGAATATTCCTCGCACCCATAGTCCCATACGTCCCCAGTGCCGGTTGCACGAAGGCCGCAGGGTTGATCCAGGACTGGATGTTCCTGGTCGCAGCGTAAGGCGATGCCAGCACCTGGTTGGGCCTTTGGTCATTTGTCGCGCCGGTCAGCGCCTGGTCCAGGCCCGAGAGCAGTGTCAGACTCTGGCCAGTCAGAATACGCACAATTCCCGAAACCTGCCAGCCCGTCGCCAGCATGCGCGCGGTTCCGTTGGAAAACTGTGGTGTCGCGTACACTGTCGACATATTGAAATTCTGGCGCCGGTCCAACTCGCAATTTCCGCGATTCAACCGCCGGCGTTCCGCAATTTGTCCAGTATTGAGGTCCTGCCGGAGCCCGTCATCGATGCAGTGGGACAAGGTGTAATTCGCCAGGATGGTGACACCCTTTGTGCGCCGTTTCTGGACCGAAAGGATCATTGCGTTGAAACTGCGCGTGCCATCATCGCCCGCCTGAGTGATGCCGGTATAAAACTGCCCCTGAGCTGGATTTTGCAGGGACAGTATGCGACGCAGGTTCGTATTGCCCGTCGTCGAGCAAGCTGTGCCAGGGGTTACGGTATAAGGAACTCTCTGGCCACTTAATGTGCAGTTCCCGTTAGCGTCGCCAAGCCCCGGAACGAAGATGGCCGGATCGGCTTCGTAACCAGTCTGCTCATGAATGCCGGAGTTGCCCATATAGGTTCCTGATAGAAGCCAATCCGAGCCGATCTGCCGCTGGATGGCCAGGTTCCATTGATGGATGTAGGCTTTTTTCGGATTCTGCGGAAAGTTGAAATAAGCCTGAGGCGGAAATGAGTTCGATGCGAGAGTCACCGGAAAGGGATTTCCTCCGATTTGGCCTTGCCACGGATCCTCGAAACCGCCAACTGGGTTGGGAATGCTAATCGTAGCGCCCGTGGGCGATGTGTTTTGAAGGTCGCCATAGCGATCGAAGTTGGGGTAGTCAAAAAACAGCCCATACGCAGCCCGCACGACCATCAGACCATCGCCCTTCGGATCGAACGCCAATCCAAGGCGCGGCGAAAAATGCAACCAGTCGTGTGTAACAATCGATTTGCCGTCCGGCCCTCCAGGATCACCGGCAAACAGGAACCCCGCATGCGCATTCGGGAACACAGTGCTGCGAAGACCTTGATCGAACCAGGTCTTATTGAAGACTCCCGTTTGCAGATATTTGGTGTACGGCGGTATGTAGGGCTCCCACCGCAAACCCGGAATCAGAGTCAAGTGAGTATTAGCCTTCCAAGTATCTTGGAGGTAAAAACCCATGTAGCTTTCGCGGGGGTACCATCCAACAAGGGTCTGCTGCCTGAATTGTGACGGCCTTCCCACCATGAAATCCCCTAGCGCCAATCCGGTGTTCTGGGAGTTGAATGTGAATTCACCGGCCGCGGTGGTGCCCGACAAATAATTGGTTATGGCATGGATATAGTTCACTCCAAAGCCGATCTGATGCCGTCCGCGGGCCCAACTGAGATCCTCGGCCAATTGGAATGTGGTCGAATTGGTCAGCCCCGGGGAAGCTCTCGGCGGCCCGTTGAACAGCGTGAATTGGTTCGTAACGTTCAAGAGCGCAATCTTCGCGTAGTTTTCAGGATAATAAAAATTCTTCACTCCCAAATCGTTCCATGTGACAAAGTCCGGCAAATCCTTTTGGCTGATGGTGCGAAGCAGCGTCCCACGGAAGGAACTGACCATGCCGGGTCCCACCAAATACGTGTCGCCCAAAACAAACGAGTGGACTCGCCGAGTGTAGTTTGGTTGGCCGGTGGATATCAGATTCTTACCGTCATAATCGCTTGGGGTGAAGAGGCGCGCCAACTCGTAACGGCCGAACAACGAGTTTTTTTCGCTCTGTTGATAGTCCACTCTGCCAACAATGAGCTGCTCGTCGACGTTACTTCTTCGAGGAAACTGAATTTGGCCGCAAGGATCGGTCGAGGGGGTGATCGATTTCATCAGGTTAAGCGCCGGTTTCGCGAAGGAGGCGGGATCGATCTTGTTGTTGACGAATAATGGCGCCCTCAAAGTGATCGGCCGTCCGCCATTGCATGCCGCTGAGGCTATGGTCGTAAAATCGCCGGCAAGCATCTGAGCCGTGGGAACAAACTCGATCGTGGTGGCTGGGGCGGAGCGGACGCGCGTAAACTGATCACCGCCGAAGAAAAACAGCTTGTTTTTCACGATCGGTCCACCCAGCACGCCGCCAAACTGGTTGCGCTTCAGCCCGTCCCTCTCTGGGGCGAACGCGTTGCGCGCATTGAAGACTTTGTTCCGAACGAACTCAAACAGGTCGCCGTGAAACTCGTTCGTACCCGACTTCGTTACAGCGTTAACTGCGCCCGCGGAGTGCTGTCCGTACTGGGCCGGCACGGAACTGGTTTCAACTTTGAACTCTTGCAGCGCATCCGGAAAGGGCAACGGCTGATTGAAACCGCTGTACGGGTCGTTATGCGTACCTCCGTCCAACACGTATGTCAGGCCGCTGGTCAGCCCCCCGCCGACCGAGATGACATCCGTTGGGTACTGCCGGTTTGTTCCTGTGGCGCCTCCGCCGATGGCATTACCTGACAGAGCGATCAGTTGCTGAACGTTGCGCGCGTTGAGCGGCAGCTCCAGAACACGCACGTTGTCGATCACCTGACCGACACCCGTGTTCCGCGTTTCCACCAGCGCCGCATCCGCTTGAACCTCGACCGCCTCGGTAACCTGACCGACCTCCAGGCCGACGTTAATTACCGGATTGCTGCCGACCTGCAGCACGATTCCCGTTTGCGCAAACGTGCGGAACCCCGGAAGGGTCGCTTCCAACTTGTAGGGGCCGACCGGCAGGTTCGGCAATACGTATGACCCGGTTTCATCCGTCACCACGCTGCGTGCGAGGCCGGTGGCAGTTTGCGTCGCGGTTACTTGTACTCCAGGCAAGACAGCCCCGGTTTGATCCTTCACCGTACCGCTGATCTGGGCCGTCGATTGTGCCCAGACAACGGTGCAAGTCAAAAACGAAAATAAAAACACAAGTACGAGAGTCACCATAATGAGACATTTCATCCATTTATCTCCTCCACCGTTGTCGTCCGGCTGGTTAACACCAGACTTGATGGTGGTAGTTGAAAACTCCGTGGTTGGTTCGATTGAAATTCAGTAGCATGGTTACTGAGTTGGCACTGGTCTGGACGCCGGCGCCAACAAACACACTTAACCAGGAGCAGAAGTCTGGAACAATTCATGCCTAATCAGACGGTTTGTCAATCAAATTGTGTCTTTGGATGCGATTCACGTCAGGAACAAGCTGTAGTTCGTAAATAGTTGGGTCTCACTGAATTGTCCCAAGTCGAAGGAGGTTGAGATGCGGCGTGTCCGTCTTGGTTTACAGCCGGAAGTGATTACCTCATGAATACACGCTGTCTGTGGTTTGTTCTCATTTGCTGTGCTGTTTCAGTCTGGGCTCAGATTCCAACAGGACCACGACAGGAGCCAGCGTCGGTCTATCTGCTTAAACCTGCGCGCGTCTTCGACGGCGAATCGGCGTCGCTCCACCAAGGGTGGGTGGTGCTGGTGCGTGGCGAGCGCATCCAAGCGGCGGGAACTGCAGCGGACGTCAAGGCTCCGGCCGAGGCGAAGGTGATCGAGATGCCCGGGACAACGCTGCTGCCGGGCTTGATCGAAGGGCATTCTCATGTCCTGTTGCATCCGTACAGTGAGACATCGTGGAACGATCAGAATGCACTCGAGGCTCTTTCGCTGCGCGTTGCACGTGCAACGAACCATCTGCGCAGCACGCTGATGGCCGGCTTCACAACGATTCGCGACCTTGGAACCGAAGGTGCCGGCTATGCCGATGTCGGTCTCAAGCAGGCCGTCGAGCAGAGCATCATCCCGGGGCCGCGAATGCTCGTGGTCACGCGCGCCATCGTTGCGACCGGCAGCTATGGCCCGAAGGGTTTTGCTCCGGAGTGGCGCGTGCCTCAGGGCGCCGAAGAGGCCGATGGCGAGAACCTGATTCGGGTGGTTCGGGACCAAATCGGCAAAGGCGCCGATTGGATCAAGGTTTACGCCGACTACGGCTGGGGTCCGGGAGGTGCAGCTGCTCCCACGTTTTCGTTGGAGGAATTGAAGCTCATCGTTGACACGGCAAAGAGCAGCGGACGCGCTGTGGCGGCTCACGCATCCACTCCGGAAGGCATGCGCCGCGCCACGCTTGCCGGCGTCGAGACGATCGAGCATGGAAACGGCGGAACTCCGGAGGTCTTTCGGTTGATGAAGGAGCATGGCGTAGCTCTCTGTCCGACCCTATCGGCCGGCGGAAACTCCGAAGCCAAGCGCGCCAGCTTTAGGGCGGCGCTCGATGCAGGCGTGACGATCGCTTCCGGCAGCGACGTGGGGGTGTTCGCGCATGGCGACAACGCCCGCGAGCTGGAGGCGATGGTCAACTTCGGTATGGCGCCCGTGGATGCGCTTCGCTCCGCAACTTCTATCGATGCGCGGGTGCTCCACATGGAGAATCAATTGGGCCGCATCGGGCCCGGCTTGCTGGCGGATCTCATTGCAGTGGAAGGTGACCCCACGCAAAACATCACGGCGCTTCGCCGAGTCCGCTTCGTCATGAAAGGCGGAACGGTGTTCAAGCAGTTTTGACTGTATGAAAAAAGACCTTGACCTTGGAGTATTCCCACGCGACCCTTGCCGGGCTGAGCTTGCTGGGGCTGAGCAATGTCGGCATGGTCGCCAATGCGGACTATCGCAGCCATTGGCACAATGATCATTCTGCTCGTCCTGAAAGCCTTATGAGTCTGCGGATCAACGAAGAAGAGGAGCGTCTCGGCCTGGACTTAAGCCAGCACAGCGAAAGTGCTTACGCATTCGGCACCGGCGAATACGACGAGACCATACGGTAGACAAGAGATCTTTTATTGAATCAGACCAAATCAGTGGGTTTCCTGCGAAGCCTTTTTCGCGTAGCCTACATGTTGGCGTATCAGATGCGTAATCAAAGTTCTATTTGTTCAGTCCTAGTAGCTGCGTTTGTCGTGCTGCTTTTGCCGCTTGCGCTTGTAGCTGATCTCGCAGACGTTGAAAGATCGTGTAACTGGTCGCAGACGGTGCCTGTCATTAGCGCGCACGAAGCGCCAGATTACGCGGCATTCGCTGCAACCCAGGCACGACGGTCGTGGATTTCGCCTGGGCCGAAGCAAAAGCCCGTCAACGCCATGGCGGGTGAACTGCTTTTATCCATTCGTGTACCCGCCTGTCGTCACAACGCCGGACTTGATCTTGTAGTTCGATTGGAGCCAGCACACTTTCGCGTCCTCAGTGATCGCTCTCCTCCAAGCTCCACTTCTCGCGCTTAAACAGTACACAATTCATACAACTTCAGAAGCGAGATGATTACAGCTCGTCTCGCATCGCAGGGGACTGTCAATGGACGCAGGGACCATTTTCGTAATGTTATTGTCGGCTTTCGCCGTGGGTATTCTTGTGTATCTCGAATGGAAATCGCGGCGATCCAAACACGAATCTCAACCTTCGGCACCCGAGGCTGGAGGGAATACAAACAAGCAGGGACCCCGGCAGCATTAGGGCACGTCAGGTTGGAGGGAACGCGCCGTCTGTCTCACGAAACAGTTTAGAACTTCTCACGTTACAGTGAAGCTGTTGCGAGGCGGCGCATCCTCCTTCGAAAAGATCACCATGCATGCATCTGGACTCATCTTGACTCTAACCGGCAGCCTTGCAGCGGCTTTGACAATAGGGTTTATCACTCAGCGACTCGGTTTATCCCCGATCGTGGGTTATCTCCTCGCAGGGCTCATCGTGGGTCCGTATACGCCCGGGTTTGTCGCGGATCGTGTGCTGTGGTGCGACCAACCTAATTGTCGCCGTGTCCATCGTCTCACTGACATTGAATCCAGTGCTGTATCGGTCTATCGGATGGCTGGATGCGGGGCTTGCGCGATCGCCTGGGGTGTGGCGAATGCTCAATCCCAAGACGCACTCCTTGGATCTCGCCAAGGATGATCCAAAAGCCACGTCCGCATATCGGGCCGTTGTTGTGGGTTACGGACCGATTGGACAGACTGTGTCGCGATTGCTCCGCGACGGAGGCATCGAACCTGTAATTGTTGAAATCAATCTCGACACCACACGCCGTATACGCAACGAAGGTCACTATGTCGTTTACGGTAACGCCGGACATCCTGAAGTGCTGGAAGCCGCTGGGATTCGTGCCGCGGTCGCGCTTGTTGTTTCTGGGCCAAGTTCTGAGCAAAGTGCGGAGATCATCCGGACCGCCCGCGCCATGAATCCGAATGTGCGTGTTCTCACTCGTTCTTACTACTTGCGAGAGACCACCGCCATGCGAGAAGCCGGCGCCGACGAAGTGTTTTCGGGTGAGGGTGAAGTGGCCTTGGCGATGACCGAATACATCCTCGGTGTCCTCGGTGCAACTCCTGAACAGATGGATCGGGAACGCCAGCGGGTTCGTGGCGAGGTTTTTCGCATCTCATGATTAATCTGTTTCTGCAAGTCACGCTTGTCTGTGTGGCTCCAGCGTACTTGGATTCCATTTTGCTGCGAGAAATCAAAAGCCAACCGAACTCCTTGTCTGCACATTCACGTCAAGAGTTCCGAAGTCTGCATATTCACGTCAAGAGTTCCAAAAAAAATTGATTCTGATAATATGCGGACATATATTGCCCGCGTATCTGACTCGATGTCGAGCAGGCAGATCGTAGCGATACTCATGTTGTGGGCAGAGTGATAGCGCGAATTACCGTAGCTCACCGCTACCTTTTGCGCGCGCCAATGTTGTCCGCCCTCAGGAGGTAACGCGATGAAACGATTCACAAGCGTGTTTTACTTTCTGTTGATTGTTTCTCTTGCACCGCTGGGAGCACCGGCTCAGGAAGCTAACAGCGCACAAGCAGCGCTTCCCAAGGATGTATATCCCGATTCTGGCAACCGGCTTCCCGCTGTTAGCGCTGCCAACTCACCCGGCGCGCTGCAGGGAGTGGCTGCGATACGGCTTCACGGGTCAAGACAGGCTGTCCGGTGGGATTCCTCCCTCGGGCGCGCGTTGACCGAATTAGCGATCCTGACGTCGGCCCGCGAGCATGATCAGCCGTACGAGTGGTCGCTACATGAGATGGAAGCGATCGCGGTGGGTTTAGATCCGGCTGTCATTGATGTCGTCCGGCACCGGAAACCGCTCACTGGAGTCGGTGAAAGGGAATCGATCATCATCCAGATCGGCCGGGAGATCTTCGGAACACACAAACTGAGCTCGGAAACTTACGCTCGCGCCTCGAAACTTCTTGGTACGAGCAATCTCGTCGACATTGTTGACTTGATGGCCAACTATGCAGCTACCGCCACGAGATTGACCGCCTTCAATCAGCAAATGCCACCCGGCTGGAAGCAATTCTTACCGCTGCCTTTCGCTCCTCCCGATGACATTTACCCGGACTCGAGAAGCCGTCTTCCTCTGATCCGTAGCCAGGGTCAGAACCCGGCGGCAGCGCCTGGTCTCTACACCCGCAATCTTGCTCCGGAAGGCACGGGCCCGGCGCACATCAGGCGTCACCAAGGAAGTCTCCAGTCGCTGGAAAGCAACGTTGGACGCCGGCTGATGGGGCTGGCGATCCTCGTGACGGCTCGCGAGCACGACGCGCAATTTGAGTGGACCGTGAACGAACTCGCTGCACTCAAAGATGGATTGGAACCAGAGATCATTGACCAAGTGCGGAATCGCAAGCCTCCAACGGGACTCGCCGAAAAAGAGGCCGTCATCATCGAATTCGGTCGTGAACTTTGCGGCAAACACAGCGTGAGTTCGCAAACCTACGCTCGCGCGTTGAAGATTTTCGGAGAGAGGGACCTTGTGGACCTCGTCGATCTGATGGCGCGGCATGCTGGAGATGGCGCACTGTTGGCCGCCTTCGATCAGCACCTGCCCGCTGGCCAGAAACCGTTGTTGCCGATTCCTTGAGGGGGACTCAACATATGCGAAACAGATTCAGAGACACGATGCTTGTGATTGCTACCGCTGCCGTGGTTATGGGCGGAACGGGCACCAGTAGTCGCACTCGGCTCTGCTGGTTGGATACCCCCGGGAATGGGGGTCGTGGACGGCGATGAGATTCCCTACCAGCCCTGGGCGGCACAGCGGAAGCGTGAGAACGCTGCCAATTCACTGGACCGCGACCCCGAACTCAAATGCTATATGCCAGGCGTGCCGCGCGCGATGTATCTCCCGTATCCATTCCAGATTCTTCAAAGCACCAATAAGGTCATGATGGTTTTCGAGTTTGCGAATGCCCAACGGATAATCCATCTGGATGACGTGGAACCGTATCCGGGCGAGGCCTACATGGGGCACTCGGTTGGCCGTTGGGATGGAGATGCGCTGGTCGTTGATGTCTCCAGCTTCACACCCTACACCTGGTTCGACAGATCCGGGAACTTCCACAGCGACGCCTTGCACGTTGTAGAACGATACACACCCATCAGTCGAGATGCGATCCAATACGAAGCCACGATTGAAGACTCAAAGGTATTTACCCGCCCGTGGAAAATCAGCTTGCCGCTCTATCGTCGTCTGGAGTCCAATGCTAGGATCATGGACTTCAGGTGCATCGAGATGGTTGAAGAAACGCTCTATGGACATCTGCGCAAGCAGCCGCTCGTCAAGCGCTGGGAAGGGAGAACGATGATCGTTGACATCACTCGCAGGGTTCCACCAGGTGAAGAGGTGTACGAGCGACTGTGGTCTGGCAATCCGCCCGAGGACAAGTAAACAGGAAAGGAGGACGAATCCAATGCGAGCAAGACTAGCCATTATTGTTGCCGGCGCCGGTGTTCTTCTGGTTCTGGCCGTAGTATCCGCGTGGGCGCATCATGCATTTGCGGCTGAATTCGATGCCAATCAGCCAGTCAAGTTTAGAGGCGTGGTCACGAGGATGGAATGGACGAATCCCCACGTCTGGATCCACCTCGACGTGAAACAGCCCGATGGCACGGTGGAGAAGTGGTCAGTCGAAGCGGGCACGCCGAATGTTTTGTTCCGGCGAGGCTTTACGAAAGAGGCCCTCAAGGCTGGAACAGAAATTCTGGTTGATGGTTACAGATCGAAGGATGGCTCACGGCGGGCAAATGGGAGGGATCTCACGCTGCCTGACGGACGCACGCTGTTTCTCGGCTCGTCTGGTCCTGGCGCCCCGGATGATTCGAAGCGGGAATAGGGCTTGCCCAATAACTGGGGACGACCGATGTGTCCCCGAATTGTTGGGCAAAGCCCGGGAATAGCATCAGTTTTGTGGTGGCGCTGCTCCACCGCCGGTGGCGTTGTCCTGGGTGGCCGGATCCGGACCGCGACCCTCGGCGAAAGCTTTCTCTGCAGCGCGCGTGTTCGCGAGCATGCCAATCAGGCCGTAATTGCCCTCGTGACACCCTCCCTCATAGACCTGATTCTTTTGATCGCTGTTTCTCGCCAGCTCTTGGACGGCTGTCCAGGGTCTCGTCCACGTCGTCGGATCCTCCATCGTCACCTGGAACGCGAGCGTACTCGCATCGACACGTCTGTAGCGTTCGATCAGATGCAAGTTCTCTCGGGATCCCTGGAAGTCCGTCTCTTCGGTGAAATTGGTGATGTCGACGACCAGCGTATCCCCCTCCCACCGGCCAAGCGCATCTCCGTACCGCTGGCGGATGTGGTTGGGCAAATGCGGACGGTCCGCGATAGGGATGATCCGACTGAACCCTTGCCCCTGGCCGATATCATAGTAAATTGCCACAGCTCCAGGAGACTGCACAATCCGCGCCACACCGCCGAAGCTCCCGGATTGGAGCAACACCGGCAGGCTGTTTCCGAAACAGCGCTCTGGTCCGCCACGGTCCTCCGGGCCGTCGGAGCGATTGATGCGGTCCAGGTTGTAGTCTGGAGAAGGCTCGGATCTCCTCGGTGAAATCGGTCCAGGTCTTCCGCCGGAGGTGCCTTGCAGCAAGGCCTGCAGATACTCTCGTTTCGTAGCGATCCTCTGCTGGGCCTCCGCCGTCAAAGGAGGGATTCTCCCGTCCGGCGGGTCCGCAATCTGCGACGTGCGCCTGCCCCTTAGTACCGATGGATCGCCGAACCAGTGCTCGTTATAGGCGCGGGCGACGTCCCGTTCACTTCCGGCCCCCTCCCGGCTATCCCGGCCAGGACGCTTGGCCTGTTCAACGAGTTGCCGCTCGGCTGCTGCGATTTCATCCTCCGTCAGAAACTCTCTCGTGCCGAACTCTTTGGGTCGTTCCAACGGAGTAACGAACCGGTTATTCCATATCCCCTGCAGGTCCGGCTCGCCCCACGGCGTCCTGAGGGCCTGGCCTGCAACGGTGGCCGGCGCCACCAACACGATTACGAGCACCGCACTCAATGCACCCAGTAACGCGAAATATTGGCTTCTCATTCTCATGGCAGACCCCCTTCCCGCGATCGCAATTTTAACACCGATAGTAGAGGGCTTTGCACAACGAATCGTCGGCGCCGAACGGAATGCCAGTTCGGAACTGTGAATGAATTGGCGAAGGCAAAACGACCATTTGGTCAGTTCGTCAATGCGTGATTTGGTTGTTGGACAAGTGCATTGGAGATCGTACATGGGACATCCCGACATTTGACATTTTGGGGAAGCTCGAGCGTGCAGCGAACACTGTCAAATGTTCGGATGTCCCATGTCCGATGTTCTATGTACTTGTCAAACAACCCAACGACCAACTGACACCATGACGCCACCTGGCGAGCTGAACCAAACGGTAACTGCTCCAGGTGACACGCGGCTGCCGTGCCGTCCCTCCAGAGATCTGCCCACAAAGTTGATTGCTCTAACCGTCCGGATGGGAGCGTAAACCCTGGCCGCTCAGGAACAAATACAATGGCGAGGGGATTGCAAAGCGAAGGACGGTTTCCATTGAATAGCGGCCAGTGTGTCGCTTCCAGGAGATTGGAACTTCTTCCGTCGAAGGATGATAGAAGCGGCTGTGATTTCTCATATGCCGGGCTGAACAAAGGAGTGACCTTGAGACGACAAATCATGCGAATGGCCCTGACAAAATTTAGCATGCTGCTGTGTGTGATGCTGTTGCACGCACTATTGGCAACGCCGGCCGGCGCCCAAGTGCACGTGAATGTCAACATTGGCGCGCCGCCGCCGGCGCCCATAATTGTGCAAGCGCCTCCGCCCATGCTCTTCCTGCAGGATCCGGGCGTCTATGTAGCCGTCGGGATTCCCTATGACATGTTTTTCATCGGCGGCCGCTACTACTATTTCGATAGCGGCAACTGGTTCTGGGCGCCGGGATACGGCGGACCGTGGGGGTATGTAGGGTATAGCACCTTACCTTGGGGGCTGCGAAAGTTCGAGGTTCGAAGGTTGCGTGAATTCCGCGAGCGGGAATACACGGTCTACAAAGTTCAAGGGCCGAAGTTCAAGGGTAAAAACTTTTACGCTGAGGGTGGCCCTGAATGGAAAGAGCACGAGCGAGGCGAGCACGACCAAGGCGAGCACGACCGAGGCGAGCACGACCGAGGCGAGCACGACCGAGGCGAGCACGGGAAAGGGCACAAGAAGCACTAGTGTTGTGTTTGAAAATTGCGCAACAGTAAGGCTAAAAAAAGGTTTCCAAAAACCCCGCACGAATTTTCTCGCCGTAGGACGCCGCTAACTTCCGGACCGGCGTCCTCGGCCCCTAGTAATCCAGCCTGAATCCGGGCCAGTCTTAAGGGAATTCCCTCTGGTCAAAGAAAACAGAATGAGCCGAACGCGTGCTAAAGCCCGCGACTACATGCATGCCTGCACGTTGCAGAGGACGGTGTCGCTTATGGAATGCCACGCGACCAGATCCGTGAGAATTATGATGAGCACTGTAGATCAGCACGCCGCATAGCAGAAGAGTTCTTCGATTCTGATCGGGTTCTGACGGATTTACTGGAAAGGGGCCTATAAGAGATGCCCCTTTGCGTCGAACGCGCAATCGGCGGCTAATCTCTTTCCCGTTTTTGGGCCTACTGCTTTCTTATTTCAATTTTCCCTAAAGATGTGTGCAGGAGTACTCGGTTTCCGCCGCCGTTCAGGAGTGTCTGAGACCGGCTGGGCGCATAGAACCTATTCGGGGGGACCAAGCCTTGAGGTCGGTTTGGCACCGCAGAGTTCATGGGGAAATCGGAAACAATGTGTGGGGCTTGAAAGGCAGGGCGCTCGACGGTGGCATCGATTGTGGCCTTCATCCGTTGTGGAAGGTAAATCGTCACATTGCCGACGCCGGATTGCAGATCGACATGGAGGTCGCCGTCCATATTTTCAGGCACGAGCTTAACGACAATATTGCCGAAGCCCGTTGAGGCTTCCACCGACGCTGAGGCGCTGTCCACGCGAATATCACCGGATTCGGTGTGCCCCTGAAACGGACCCCTCACCCGCCGGCTGGTGATATTTCCACCGGCCGTCGTTACATTGATCCGAACCGCATCGCCGATCGAAATATCTCCGGCGTTTGTTGTGGCCTTCACGTCGCTGGCTTTTACAATGACAATCGTTCTTCCCGCCGTGGCAGTAGCAGAGCCTGTGATGTTGCCTGCTCGAATCGCGCCGGCTGTCGTTTGAAACTCCGCGTTGCCGCCGATGTCACCCACTTCGAGCGATCCTCCCTGGCTGCGGAGCTCTGCGTCACCACCAATATTTCCGGATTTGATGAAACCCCCCTGGGTGATGATCGCAGCCCGGCCTTTGATCTGACCGGCGGTCACAGCTCCTCCGCTGGTTCGGAGCGTCACATTTCCATCCGAATCTCCGACGTTGATACTTCCTGCTAAGGTCACGAGGTCCAGATTCACAGCCTTTGGCGTGATAATCTTCCAATCAATCGTGCCTTTGATCTGACTTGCATCAAGCATGTTGCTGGTGATTTCGATGTTTTCCTTGCCACAGGTCTCCTGAACTTGAATCAGGTTGCTATTGACCTGCACTTCAATGGCATCGCGCCCGCTGGTATCGACCTGGAGGTTTCCAATGGGCGCTCTCACGACAAGCGTAGCGCCATCGGAGACGGGACACTTGGCGAAGATGGGAATTTGGAAAAGAAAGACGAACAGGAAGGCTGAAGCCATTTCAAATTTCGAATTGCGAATTTCGAATTTAGGCAGACATTTGAAATTCGCACTTCGCACTTCGCACTTCGCAATTCTTTTCATTTCGCCGTCTCCACAAACTGCAAACCCTTCGCCCGAATGAAGGAATTGTCGTCTTTCTCGGTGACTTCACGAATGGTCTTTGCCAGCTCCGTGTCATTGGAGTTCTTGATGGTAAGAGCTTCGATCGCCTGAACACGGATTCCCGCATTATCGTCATTCCCGAGCGTGTGCATGAATGCCGCACGCACATGTTGTTCGTTAGCATACTGCTTCAGAGCTTCTAACGCTTGCATGCGGACGCCCGCGTTGTCGTCATAGATCAACGCGTTGATCAAAGCTTCTTCAATGGGTTCATCGTTGGGTTTGCCGGCAAGGACCTGAACAGCCCGCAATCTTGATCCCGGATTGCTCGCGTCACGCAATGCGCTGAACAGAAGGCTACGGACGGTGGCGTCTTCCATTTGTCCCTGCAATCGTAGCGGCTGCGACACTTCGCCCGCCAATTCAACCTGACCGGTTGCGGGGTCCGCACTGACGATGCGGAGATTGGAGATCGAGCCGTTACGAGGAATCGCCGATATTTGATTGTCCTGGACGGCCGATGTAGGAACTTGAGGTTGCTGGTTGCCGACGTAAACGCCAAGTGCCAATCCCATCGCCACCAGCGCACTGGATTCCAGCAGCCGCATCGGGGTCAGTATCCCGGATAAGGCCGGCAAGCGCCAACGGGATCGCTTTTGCTCAACGCGATCCAACGCGTCCGCAAGAGAGCGCCGGGACTCAATCAGCAGATCGGATGGAATATCCCAGCCGGCGGTGTCCTCAGACAAAACCGAATGCACGTTCGTTTCGGCCTCGTACACGCTCTGACAGGCGGCGCATTCGCGAAGATGGGCCTCTAGCCCGGGACGCGCCTGTTCCGCCAGCTCCTCATACAGGAGCAATGTAATTTGGTGTTGGTAGTCTCGACAGTTCATACGTTGGTTAAATACGCTCTTAGTTTCTGAGTCGCGCGAAACAGATAGTTTTTGGCAGTTTCCTCGGTGCTACCCATGATTTCGCCGATCATTTTCAGTCTCAAGCCTTGGTAGTGCCTTAATTCAAATACAAGACGCTCCTTTTCGGAAAGGGTTTTTAGCGCCTCGTGTATTTTTTCTCCGACTTCCTTGCCATAAAGACGGCGTTCGGGATTGCTATAGTAGGTCGTCGCGGCAAGGGTATCTTTCAACGCTGGCCGGTCTGGATGCAATTCGGTATCGGATTCGTAGGAAATCTCCTCCCTAAGTGTTTGACGCTTCCGAAGGTGATCCAGACTCACGTTGGTGGCGATTCGGTAAATCCATGTGTAGAAGCTCGACTCAAAGCGAAACCGGTCGAGCGATCGGTAAGCCTTGAGGAAGGTCTCTTGGAAAACTTCGCGCGCCTCCTCGCGATTTCCCAGCATGTGGAACGCAAGACGGAGAATGTCCCGGTCATGCCTTCGGACCAACTGCTCAAATGCCTCACGGTCGCCGCTCTGGGCTTGCCGAATAAGGAGCTTTTCGTCCTCCGACTCGTGAACTCGTTGTGCGGCCCTTTTCAATATAGCTTCCATGGTTACGAGCAGTTTAGACGCCCGTAATCCTAAAATGTACCTGGGGTTTGGGATTTCTCACCGCAGATTTGGGACTTGAAAAATGTCCGCCCTCGGGAGTCCCCCTCAATCCGAAACCCGCAGTCCGAAGTCCGAAATTTCTTTACCGGTTATTTTCGCCCAAGAAGATCGTTATTCGATCTCCGGGATGTAGGACAGAGAGGTCGTTTGCATCGTTCCAGGAAAGTATAGCATCCACCGAGGTGTTGTAAGTTGTCGCGATTCTTCCCAGCGTCTCGCCTTGGCGGACTTGATGGACCAGTTTCTTGGCGGGTGGGCGACTGGATGTCGTCTGGAGAGTGCCTTCGGCTACGACGAGCTTTTCACCGACGGCGAGGCGGGTTGAACGGAGGTGATTCCAAGCCTTCAACTTCTCAACGGACGTGTGGAAGGTGGCGGCGATCTTGGACAGCGTGTCGCCTTGCCTGACGATGTATGTCGTCTTTCGAACTGGTGCTGCGGACACACTCTTTGAGGCGGGCTGCGGGGGCGTTATCCCACTCATCGGAACAATTAAAGACTGTCCAACCCGCAGCACCCTTCGGTTGCCCAGATCGTTAGCCAGCGCCAACTGGTCAATGCTCGTACCATATTTTCTGGCGATGGCACCAATCGTGTCTCCCCTCCGAACCACGTGCTCGCGGATCAAAACCCGTTTGCTGGCGGGAAGGGAAGTAATTTGTTGGTTGAATCTCTCGGCGTAACCTTTGGGTAGGATCAACTCGAATTCGGGGTCATCCGGCGGCGTCGTCCAGCGCAGGATGTGAGTGTTCAGGCCACGCAACTCTTCGAGCGGCAGGTCGATAGCTTCGGAGATGACTCTCAAATCGGTTGCCTTGTTGACCGTGACCCGAACCGTCTCCAGTGGAGCATCCGGCTCGATACTAAACCCATATTTCCCAGGGTTCTTTCCGATTATGGTTAAGGCTAGAATATTGGGAACGTAGTTGATCGTCTCCCGGGGTAGGGCCCCTTTGTCCGCCAATCCCCAAAAATTATCCGCCCCGGTCTTCTCCATTGCACGCTGGATCCGCACTGGTCCGGCGTTGTATGCGGCCATGGCAAGATACCAGTCGCCAAACTCCTGGTAGAGGTCTTTCAAGTGGCGCGCAGCGGCACGAGTCGATTTTTCAGGATCCGACCGTTCATCGATCCACCATGTCTGGCGTAGTCCATATTCCTTGCCGCGGGACGACATGAATTGCCACAATCCCTTGGCTTTCGCCCGGGATAAGGCACCAGCCTGGAAAGCGCTTTCGGCCTGACACAGGTAAATCAGATCCAAAGGTACACCTTCTTCTTTGAGGATCTGTTCGATCATCGGCCCATAGCGGCCTACGCGTTCCAGGCCCCGCTCCATGGCGGCGTGGCCGCGGCCATTTTGATAGTAGTTGAGCAGCCCAAGAACACGATCGTTGATCTCAATGGGCAGATCATGGTTAATCTCTTTGATTTCATCTTCAACTTCTTTCTTCAGCTCGGGGTCGATCGTGGCAGGGAGTGTCTCGATGTGTTCCAAATCATCGATGGCCGCATGCTGCTCGGTCTGACTGGTTAATCCGTCGCCATCGCGAATCGCGGACAGCTCGATCGCGTAAACCCTCGAAACCAAGTCCGTGACTTCGTGCTGCAGGCGCGGATCTTTCTGGTAAACGCGGGACGTGTCGAGCAGGAGGTCGATTGCACTATTGAATTCTTCCCTGGCATTCTTCGAGGAGCCCTGCTTGTACAGCTCTTCACCGTGCTGGAACCGCGAATGAGCTTCGATTATCACCTGGTCCACCGGATCGGCCGGGACACTTACCTCAATCTGGTCCATCACAGGCATGGATAGGGGCTCCACATGCCGTTCAATGACTGGCAGAGGTGGAGGCGATACTTGCACGGACTTGGCCGGTGGCGTCGTCCGGCAAGCCGCCAAAACCAGCACGGCGAGGATTAAAATCGAAAGAACCCGTCGTACCAAAAATACCCCCCTAAATCAAAAGCCACTAAATCGAAGATTTTTAAGGTCTTTGAGTTTTAGTGGCTGTCCGGAAAGCATCGTCAGCTTACACGAGCAGCGTGGCTTAGTCAACGCTGCGATAGAAAAGCGAGAGGGCACAAAGGGCCTGGTCCAGAATGCCCCTTGACTCGAATTTTCTTGACCAGGCAACGTCACCTGGATGCCCCCTAGCCGGTCGGTTCGAAGCGCTGGCAGCGCAGATTCATGCGGATGCCCGAAAGGATTGTTCGCACCTACCGAAATTACCCGTACGGAAGCGGAAACCATCAGCCGTACACCTTTGCTTCCATGATGTGGGACTTTGAGGACCCCGACAGTGTCGGGTGCCGAAATCGTCCGTTCGATATCTCCGGTCAACAGCGCCGTGGCCCGGCCGGTGTCTAGGAGCAAAACAACCGAGTCATCATTCTCGTGATTCCGTCGGGGAATCCAGTTGGCCGGGGGATGTAAGACTGTGAATGGTCCGATCGTTTGACCCTTCCAAACCCACCGGATTGGAATGCGCCTTTCCTGAGTTCTTTCGATCAGTTGGCGGTACCTCTGTGTCACCGGGTTTCTTCCCAGCCAGAATTCACCGATTTTGAAGTTTTCGATGACATCAAACAGCCCGTCCATGTGGTCGAAGTGCGCGTGTGTCAAGACCACTGCGTCCAGCTTCCGGATCCCGCGTGAAAACAAATGAGCTGAAACGACGTTTTCTCCGATCGAAAACGTGCTTTCGTCTTGCAGGTTCAGGAAGCGGCCCGCCGCAACACCACCGCCGTCGATCAGCATGCGCTGGCCAGACGGGAATTCGATGAGGATGGAGTCGCCCTGTCCGACGTCCAGAAAGTTCAGCGTCACGTCCGCCGGTGGTGTTGGTGAAAAATCCCCGAATGCAACGACACCCTGCAACAAGACGACTCCAGCTATGTTTCCGAGACAGACACAAGTCCATCGTTTTCTGGTGGCCAGTATTAGAAGAATCACTGTCGAGCCGTAAAGAAGCCAGACCCATAACGGTACTGAAGGTACTCGTAATGTCGCGTAGGGCAGGCTTAGCGCGATTTCCAGGATTTTGAGTAGGGCCGTGAGAAGTTCGGTGATGACCCAGCCAGCAAGGGCCGCTGCAGGGTCAGGGAGGACAATCAACAACAGGCCCAGCGGAGTCACCGCAGCAGCGATCATTCCTGCGGGGACGTTCAGCAGCGGTGAAATGGGAGATAAGCGGTGAAACGATTCCACCATGAAGACTACAAAGATCATCTCTACACAAAACGAGACAATCAGCGCCTCGCCTACAATCCTGCCGATCCTCCATGGAAGTGTCAGGACCAACGACGGCAACCCATGCAGCTCACACCAGGCGCGGCGTGAAACGCGCCAATCTGCGGCTCGGATCGACAGATTTGCGTCTTTGGAAGCATCGTCGAAATCCGTGAGGGCTTCTTGAAGCCACCCGAGCGCCCATTGGCTCAAAGGAACTCCGATACATATCACAGCGAGCACGGCGGCAAAGGTCATCTGGAAACTCGAGTCTTCGATCGCGGTAGGATCACCCAGCAAGATAATGAATGCGGTTCCCGCTATAGCATTGATGGGCGCATAGCCGCGGTCGAGCAATCGGCCTATGACCAGAAAGCACACCATCAATGTGGCCCGCACCACTGGCGTTTGGCCGTCGACGATGGCTGCATAAGTAAGAGCGCATATGAGGACGAACAAAATACGGGTATTTCGTTTCCATGGGATCCACTGTGCGAGCCAAAAAGCCGCGGCCGCAACTGCAGCGAGATTGAAGCCGGAAACAACGACAAGGTGGTAAAGTCCGCCCGCCTGAAACTGTCGTTCGGCCTCCGCCGTCAGACCGTATTTTCGTCCGAGCACCATTCCCATCACGAGCCCCGGTATCGCCTGGTTTCGGCGGTCGCTCGAAAAAGGCGCTTCAAGCCGGGCCTGGATCCAGTTCTTAAGTCGATCGGGTCCGTGCCACCCGTGGTCCAGAACCCTGATGAGCCGTGGACTCCGGATCGTCCCTGTCCAGTAAATCCCCTGCCGCTCCAAGTGGCGCCGGAAATCAAACACGCCGGGATTTCGGTAGACCACCGGCCTGTGTAGCTTCACCACGATTTCCAGATGATCGCCGGTTCCCAGTCCAAGCGCCTCGAAGAGCCGGCGCAGTTCCGGATCGTCGAGAAATTCGCTCAGGCGTGCCCGCCCGCGATAAGGCTGACCGTCTACCGTTTGTAATTCGACGTCCAAGTAAGTACCCAGTCCACGCCACTCCGGCGCCTTGGTGAGGCGGCCGACCAGCCGAACTGCGGTGTCACCGGGATCGGGAAGGACTGTGGCCTGGCGGCTGGCCAGGCCGGCACCAAGCAACGCAATCGCAAGCAGAGCGCACCACCGCTTGGCAAACGAGAGCAGAATGGCTAGGGGAAGACATATCCAGACGGATGTGGGATCCAGGCATGGAGAAATGCAAATGCCCAGAGTGAGGGCAAAGAGAAATGGCGCCACTTTTGAATCGGAACGCCCACAAGTTCGGTGCTGGACACTCCCCGTGTCCAGCACCGAACTTGTGGAACATCCTCAGCTCCAATAAGAAGGGCAAAGGGCGTCCCTATTTTAACTCAAACAACGCCACGATCTCGATGTGATACGTATTCGGAAATTGATCGATCAACGTGACGCGCCGGAGGTCGTAGCCCTTCGAAACAAGGATCGCTGCTTCCGGGGCAAATGTGGTCGGATTGCATGAGACGTAGACGATGCGCCGAGACTCGAGTGCCGCAATTCGCCCGGCGTTCTTGAGGCCGCATCCGGCTCGAGGCGGGTCGAGCAGGATCACATCGGGCCTCAGATCCGAGCCCCGCAAGGTGGCATCCACAGGCCTCTCGAAGAATTTCACGTTGGTCCTTTCGTTCAACCGCGCGTTTTCACGCGCCTGCAGGACCGCGGCGCGACTGCCCTCGATGCCGATTACCTCTCGTGCGAGTCGAGAAAGAGGTATGGAAAAGAAACCGGATCCGGAGTAAAGCTCTAGAACATGGGCCGGAGAAGGCCCTGCCTGACTCAAAACTTTCAAAACTTCGTTGATGAACGGCATCAGCAAGAAGCGATTGGCTTGAAAGAATGTTTCCCCGCTGATCCGATATCGGATGCCGTCCACGTGTATCATCGCCCGGCCCGAGCGTTTGATCGTGCCGTCTTCGAAAACAAAGGTGGCCGCGATCGCCGGCGCGCTCACAACATGAACTTCTCGTGCGCCGTTCGGATCCATGGATGCGATGAATTGATTCAGCTCCGGAACCAATGATGCGCAACTTTGAATCGGAATCACCACGTTCGTCTTCTCCTGCATAAATCCGAGTCTTCCATTAATGACATGAAAAGTCGCACGAAGCCGATAATTCCTATCGGGTCCGGTTATCTCTCGTATCGGCTCGTCCCAGTTGAGGTGTCCGAGCCGCTGAAGACTTTCCCGAATGATGGCCTGTTTGTAATCGACTTGCCGCTCGTAGCGGATATGCTGCCAAGGACAGCACCCCGCTGTGCACATGGACTCCTGCCGGTCCGGCGATGGTTCCACAATCTCGGTAATGCGGGCGATGGAGTAGTCCTTCTTCTTCTCGATCACCTCGGCTTCGATTACATCGCCCGGCGCCGACCGGGGCACAAATACGACGCCCTGTTCGGTCCGCGCGAGACCGGACCCTCCGTAAATGAGTTTTTCGATTTTGAGACGCATGAAAATTAGCCGCGGATTACACGGATTACGCTGATTTAATCCGCGCAATCTGCGTAATCCGCGGCTAAATCAGATAGAACAGGCTCAGCCGTGGCACTTCGAACTTCTCCAACAGTTTCCTTCGCCACAACTGCTGCTCGACCATCATGAGTTGCGCCGCTGTCATCGTCGATCGGAATGGGCTGAGCTCGGCATCCACATCTCTTTTGAGTTCGATCACCGTTTTGTCATCGGCTGTGATTTTCAGCAGGGCTATCAATTTTTCTTCAAGTGCGCTCAGCGCCTGTTCCGCCGCTCTAAGGTCTGAATGGTCAACACGCCGAATGGATTCCGCGATTCCCTTATCGAAGGGTTCAATCTGATGGGCAATCTTGCGGATATAGGCAGCGATTTCGTCGGCATCCAAGTCGGGTAGCCGCGGCGCTTCCACCCGTAATTCCTTCATCTCCTCACAGACCTTCTCGACCGACTTCACGCAGTAAGCGAGCGAGCCAATCTCCTGCTTCCGCTTGGGACTTGAGAACGCCCTATCGATGCCCTTCAGAACTACCTCAAGAGGAATCCCCTGTTCCATCCAGTTTTCCATAAGAACCCAATCCAGGGGGGACAATAGCGTGAACGACCGGCGTTTGGATTGGAAGAAACGCTCAATCTCGGTGAAGTAGTTGAAATAGTTCTCCATTCATAACGTTCCCATGGATGGGTTGAACGCTGCCAAGGATGGCCGCTGCGGTCCAGCGGGTTACCGCTGGATCCATCCACCACCCACGACCACATCATCCCAATAGAATACTGCGGCTTGGCCCGGTGTGATCGCGCGCTGCGGGGAATCGAACTCGACAGTGACCTCACCGTTTGACAATGAGACCGTAGAAGGCTTTGGCTCAAATCGATTTCGGATCTGAACGTCGCATCGGATCGGTTCGGTTAGTGCCTCGATCGCAATCCAGTTCGGATCACGCACAGTGAACCGAGCGCGCTGAGGGTCATCGCCGATAACAATCTGATTCAGCTCCGCCTGGATTCTCACCACGTACTGAGGCCTTCCGGAAGCGACGAGTCCCTTCCGCTGGCCGACCGTGTACCTGTGAATACCGGAATGTGTCCCCACAACGCCGCCGCTCTCTGTGACAATTTCGCCTGCCTGGTTCGTCTGGATTCCAGCATATTGCTCTACGAAATCGGCATACGATCGGCCTTGAACGAAGCAGATCTCCTGCGACTCCGCCTTATCAGAAGTGGGTAGGCCCGCGCGCCGCGCAATCTCGCGGACTTCGGGCTTTGTCAACTCACCGAGAGGGAACATGGTCTTCGAGAGTTGCTCCTGGGTCAGTCCGAACAGGAAGTATGATTGGTCCTTGTTTCGATCCTTGCCCCGAATCAACAGCCATCGCCCGAGCGCTTCGTCATGTCTCACGCGCGCATAGTGTCCGGTGGCGACACGGTCTGCTCCGATGCCAGCAGCCTTATCCACCAGGTGGTGAAACTTCACGTAGTTGTTGCAAAGAATGCATGGGCTCGGTGTTTCACCCTGCAAATAGCTGTCAACGAACGGACGAACAACCGTATTCTCGAAATCCTTCTCGAGATTCAAGACATAGAAGGGAATTCCCAGGTGCGTGGCCACACGCCGGGCATCCCAGAGATCGTCCAGCGAACAGCATCGGCCGTTGTCTTTCCAGAGTTGCATGGAAAGGCCGACGATTTCCTCGTCTTGCCCCTTTAACAAAACGGCGGCAGTCGAGGAATCGACGCCGCCGCTCATGGCGACTGCAATCACCTTCTTAAAATCCTTTCAGTACTTTTTTGATGGCATCCGACGCCAAAACGCTGCAATGGATCTTGGACGGCGGCAATCCTCCGAGCGCCTCGACAATCTGCTCTCTTGTTATTCGACGCGCATCGGCGATGTCCATTCCGATCAACATTTCGGTTGCAAACGAGCTTGTGGCGATCGCTGCGCTGCATCCTTGAGCCTTGAACTTCGCGTCCTCTATCCGGCCGTTGCCGACTTTCACCCACAATTTTATGACATCGCCGCAAACGGGATTCGACACCTCGGCTATAGCGTGAGCATCAGGAATCTCCCCGACGCATCGCGGGTTTTGGAAATAGTCCAGCAGTTTTTCCGAATACGGCATCGTATTTGGCCGCGATCACGCCAATGACGGGAACGCGAATGGCGCAATTAGTGTAATTTGCGGCCTAACCCCTTTTGTAATACGGCGACAATTCTCTCAATCGCTCAACGATTCCGGGGAGAGTTTCGATCACGTAATCCACATCTTCCTGGCCCGTCATCGAGCTGAGGCTGAATCTTAAACTTCCGTGGGCTTCGTCGGGCGTCTTGCCGATTGCGGTCAACACGTGGGACGGTTCCAGCGATCCCGATGAGCACGCCGATCCGGTGGAAACAGCCACTCCTTTCAAATCCAGCGAAATGACCAGCCCCTCACCCTCGGCGTAGTCCACCATGATGTTCGACGTATTCGGCAGTCTTGGCGCACTCTCCCCATTCACATGCATGAATTCGATCCTTGATCTAAGACCCGCCTCAAGCCGATCCCTCAATTCGCGGACGCGCGGCATTTCTGTTTTGAGACCCTCCAACGCGAGCCGCGCTGCCTCTCCGAACCCCACAATGCCAGCCACGTTCTCCGTACCCGACCGCCGGTTGCGCTCGTGCCCGCCCCCCGTCATGGTTGGCTTCAAGATGGTGCCCTTCTTCACGAACAACGCCCCGATCCCTTTCGGGCCGTGGATCTTGTGGGATGACATCGAGTACAGATCCACTTTGAGTTTTCGCACGTCCACAAAGATCTTTCCAGTGGACTGAACGCCATCGGAATGAAAGTATACGTCTGCCTCTTCAGCAATCTTCCCGATTTCCTCGATCGGTTGAATGGTTCCGATCTCATTGTTGGCATGCATGACCGAAATCAGGATCGTGTCCGGTCGTAACGCCGTTCGCACGTCGTTGGGATCGACGAGGCCTACCCGGGAAACCGGCAGCCATGAGATTTCGTATCCCTGCTTCTCCAGATCTTTGCACGTGTGCAGCACAGCGTGATGCTCGATCCGGGAGGTAATGATATGGCGCCCTTTTGCTTTCTGCGTTTCGGCGATTCCTCGTATCGCGAGGTTGTCAGCTTCAGTCCCACCGCTCAGGAATACAATCTCAGATCCTTCCGCGTTGACGAGGCGCGCGACATGCTGCCGGGCTTCGTCCATCAATGCTTTAGCTTGCTGTCCGAACCAATGGATCGACGAGGCATTGCCGAAATGCTCCGTAAAAATGGGCATCATGGCCGCCAGCACCTCTGGCCGCACGGGTGTCGTTGCGTTACTATCTAGGTAGATTCGCTTCACAAGTCATGATTATAACGTTAACCACGGACTTTGGCCTCGCAGATCCCTTCGTCGGGATTATGAAAGGCGTGATTCTGGGAATTGCGCCCAACGTGCAGTTGGTGGACGTCACTCACGAGATTCCGCCGTATGACATCCTCGAAGCAGCTTTTCTTGTGGACAGCGCATATCCATATTTTCCGCCAGGTACGATTCACGTTGTCGTTGTCGATCCCGGAGTTGGATCGGTTCGGCGTCCGATGGTTGCGGCAGCGAACGGACACATCTTCGTCGCTCCCGACAACGGCGTGCTCTCCAATGTTCTGCACGCCGAATCCAGGCCCGCCCCGGCAGCATACTGGGTTACGAACGATAGACTTTTCCTGGATGCCGTGAGCCAGACTTTTCACGGCCGCGACATCTTCGCTCCCGTAGCAGCGCACTTGGCGCGTGGAACGCCAATCGAGTCGGTTGGACCGCGAATTGTCGATTTCATGCGGAAAGCGCCGTCGAAGCCCAATGTGCTGGATGGTAAACTGATAGGCCAGGTTCTGCGCATCGACAAGTTTGGCAACATCATTACGAACCTGCGGCGGCAGGACCTGCCGGCTGAGTTTTCCATCCACGTTGCGAGCCTCGTGATCACGCGATTGTGCTCCAGCTTTTCGGAAGCCGATCCTGGTGAATATTTCGCCATCGAAGGGAGCACCGGCTACATTGAACTGGCTTTGAACCAGGGCTCGGCTGCTGCTGCGCTCAAGGTTCGGCGTGGGGCTGAAATCGAAGTAGAAACTGGTTTGGTAAATCAATAAAATGTGCCAGCCGCGGATTGCGCGGACAACGCGGATGGCGAGGGATTTATGAAAGCGGGACTTGAGGACGTCGTAGCAGGCGAATCCGGGATCTGTTACATCGATGGCAATAAGGGAATCCTCGCCTATCGGGGGTACAACATTCATGAGTTGGCGACGAATTCCACTTTTGAGGAGACATGTCACCTCCTCTGGTTCGGCCGCCTGCCAAAACGTGACGAACTGGACGATACGACGAGAAAACTAACGTCCAGCCGCGCGATTCCGCCGCAAGTGTTGGATGCAATGAAGCATTTTCCCAAGACGGCGCTGCCGATGGAAGTGCTTCGTACGGCCACATCCATGCTTTCCATGTACGACTCGGAAGCGGAAGATATGTCGCCGGAAGCGAACCTGCGTAAGGCCATTCGGCTTACCGCCCAGACCGGCACCCTCGTGACCGCTTTCGATCGGATCCGAAAGGGCAAAGAGCCACTTGCTCCGCGCGCGGATCTCGGCCACGCGGCCAATTTTGCGTATATGTTGAATGGCAGTGAACCGAACCAGACGATGGTTCAGGCTTTGGATATCGCGCTTATCCTTCATGCGGATCATGAGCTGAATGCTTCGACTTTTGCTGGCCGCGTCACTGCCGCCACGCTGTCCGATATCTGCTCGGCGGCAACGTCCGCGATGGGTGCTCTAAAAGGTCCACTGCACGGTGGCGCCAATGAAGCCGTGATGCGCATGCTGATCGAGATCGGCGACGTTTCCAAGGTTGATGCCTACGTGCAGAAGGTTTTTTCGCAGAAGAAAAAACTTCCCGGCTTTGGCCATCGCGTCTACCACACGGAAGACCCGCGCGCGACGCATCTCCGCCGCATGTCTAAAGAGATCTGCGCGCGCACCGGGCAGTCGAAGTGGTATGAGATGTCCATTCGGATTGAAGAACTCGTGAAGTCGGAAAAAAAGCTTAACCCGAACGTCGACTTCTACTCCGCAAGCACATATCACGTGATCGGTATGCCGATCGACCTGTTTACCCCGTTTTTCGCCGTAAGCCGAATGTCGGGCTGGACGGCCCATTTCCTCGAGCAGTATTCGAACAATCGTCTCATCCGTCCTCGCGCTGAATACATCGGGCCAGCCCCGGATTTGAAGTGGGTGCCCGTCAGCCAGCGGTAGACGGCTTCAATCTGGATGCATTACTCTTCCGGTCGTCTATGTCGAGTTGGTATGCGCTTTACACCCGGCCTCGCCACGAGAAACAGGTTCTTGAGGATCTGACAAAGCGTGGAATCGAGGCCTTTTTGCCAACCTACAAAGTTCGCCGCCGTTGGAGCGATCGCTATAAGATCGTGGAGGAGCCTCTTTTCAAGAACTACCTTTTCGTCAACATTGATTACGATCGCCGCCACTATGAAACGCTCCGACCTTACGGAGCCGTAACTTTCGTCATGTTTGACGGCAAGCCTGCTCCGGTCCCCGACGGCGAAATCGACTCTATCCGGCGGCTCGTAACCTCTGAGCTCCCATATAATCCGCATCCCTATTTGAAGGTTGGCCGACGAGTGCACGTCCGTTCTGGACCGTTGGAAGGTTGCGAAGGTATCCTGACGCGAAAGAAAGGTCTTACCAGGATCGTCCTGAGCATCCAATTGCTCCAGCAGTCCGTCAGCGCTGAGGTGGACGCCGACTGCGTCGCGCCCATCTAGCAGCCCTTGGCCGGAGTCTGCCACGGGCTGCTAGCCGTCAAAATTCCTTCGAATTCTCTGAAACAGTAACCAGAGCAGCCGTTCCTGGCGCGTGATGAAGTGAACCTCGAAGGTCATGCCGAGATGTAGCTCGGGATTGAAAGGGTCCGGTGTAATCAGAACACGGAAGGCGGAAGTAAGCGACTCATTGAACCGCGCGTCGGGACTGATCGAAAGGACGGCGCCATCGGACGCGTTGTATTGGGCGGGCGGGAAGGATTCAGTTTGCAATCGCACCCGCTGATCGAGTTTCACGAATGGACGTTCAGCGGCAGGAAGCCATGACTCGATGAGGACAGATTGGGAGTGGGGCACGATTGTGGCGATCGTGGTTCCGGCTGACAGAATTTCTCCCGTGTGCAGTGATGCGAAGGAAGTAACCTGGCCGTCTACCGGACTTGTGAGACTGAACCGATTGATTTCAAGGCGTGTTTGCTCGAGCTCGTTATATAGGGTGGCGAGCTCGGCGCGGAGTGGTGTTGCACCGGCAATCAGATCAACCAGATGGGCTTCCCCCTGTGCGCGCTTGAGCTCCGTAGATTTTGCGGAGAGTCTGGACTCTTCCGCCTCCGCCTGTTCGAGAGCCAGGCGCGCATCGTCGTAAACTTGCCTCGCGATCAAGCCTTGCTCAAGCAACGAATCCGTCCGAGCGAACCGTAACCGGGCGTTTTCCAGCCCCGCTCGGGCATTGCGCCGGGCGGTCTCCCGCTCCAGCACATCGATAGATGCGGATTGTCCTTCAATAGCAGTTGCATCGGTCACCTGCCGCTGCAGATCGGCAAGGCGAAGCTCGGTGTAATGGATGCGGCTTTCAAGAGTCCTTTGTTTAAGCAGGAGATCGCGGGTATCGAGCTGCAAAAGAACATCGCCTTCGCGCACCGAGGAGCCTTCCTTCGTGTAAAGGTGACGAATTCGGCCGCTCACTTCGGAAATGATTCGAACGGGATCGCCTTTGGGCCGGACAATACCGCGAGCGTGAACGGAGATGTCGATTGGGGTGACATAGGCCCAGCCCGTCGCAGCCAGAACGAGCGACGTCAAGGCGTAGAGAGTTTTTGAACCACTATGATGCGAAGGCGCAAAGGCGGCTTTCATTCAAGTCGATGCTTCGGGAGACCTGCAAAGGGCGATGTGAAATCACAATAGTCGTTTGAATCCCGCGGCGTTGGTCGATCAGGGATTGAACCGACTGCTCGGACTGTGAATCGAGATGGCTCGTGGGCTCGTCCAGGACCAGGATCGACGGGTTCGTGAGAATCGCTCGAGCGATGGCAACTCGTTGACGTTGGCCACCCGACAGAGAGAGACCGCGTTCGCCCACGATCGTGTCGTACCCTAGCGGAAGACAATCGACAAACTCGTCCACACGGGCGGCCTGTGCTGCTCGACGGACGTCGGCGGCGGTCGCTTCCGGCCGGCCAAACCGGATGTTTTCGGCAATGGATCCGTTCAACAGAAGAATTTCCTGCGGTACAAACGCAATCTCGCGCCGAAGACAGTCGAACGTGTAGTCCTGGACGGCTACTCCGTCGATTAACACGCGGCCCGATGCCGGTTCAAAGAAGCGTGCCAACAAGCTTACCAGTGTCGTCTTGCCCGATCCGCTCTCGCCGGTGATTCCAACGCACTCGCCCGCTTGGATCTGAAGGTTGAGGTTGGTGAAAACGGGCGCGCGCGAGCCATATCGAAAAGTCACATCCTGAAATTCAATCGAGCCGCTGATCCGAACATCGAGTGCACTTGCGTGCTGCTTCTGAAACTCCGGCTCGAGTTCTAAAACTTCACCAAGACGGTCTGCCGCGATGATGGCATCCTGGATGGATTGGTTGGCGTTAGAGAGACGTTCAATTGGGCCGAGAATTGTTCCGAGCATCGTATGGAAGGCCATCAGTTGCCCAACTGTCAGCGCGTCGGCCAGCACCTGGTGGCCGCCAAACCACAGTAGTCCGAGAGTGGACAAACCCACCATTAGAGAAGACACCGTTGTGGCGTGGACGGCGAGGAGCTGCGACCGAAACGATGCTTCCAGCATTTCAGAAAAGCGAGACTCCGTTCGGAGCTGAACCCGAGACTCGGCGCGAAACGCCTTAACCGTCTGAATAGCTCCGATCGTCTCTACCATTTGTGCCTCGACTTCGGCGCCCTTTTCCATGGCCATTCTCTGATGCCTTTTCATGGGTGTGTTCAGTACCCAGATCGCCCCAGCGAGCACCGGAACCAGTTCGAGCGAGCGAACCGTAAGCTCCCAGTTCAGCCAGGCCATGATCGCCGCTGTAGTTACGACGAGCAGTGTGTCGACAATTACGGATACGGTTGTGGCGCTGATGGCCACGCGAATCTTAATCGCATCGTTCATTCTTGAAAGGACCTCGCCGGTGCGTCGCGAGTAAAAGAAAGTCAGCGGCAGTCCCAGCAGATGGCGGTGGTAGCCCATCACCGTCTCCGCATCAATCCTCTGGCTAAGGTGGGCAAGCAGGTAGGATCTCAGTCCCAGGAAAGTGCCTCGCGCCAGCGATACGAGCAGCATTCCAAGGCCAAGCCAGTTCAAGGCGGGTTTACGCCCGAGGACAAAAACAAAATCCACGAGCGTCTGGATGAAAAATGACGAGGTGAGACCGAGGATCATCATCAGGACTGCCGCAATCAAAGCATCCAGAAAGAGGCGACGGTGAGGAAGGACAAGAGAACATAACCGGGAGAATGAAGACTTCGGTTTGACCACATCGCGTAGTCGCGCTGTTGGGGTGACGAGCAGGAGGACGCCGCTCCAGCACTTGTGAAATTCTTCCCGTGTGAGCTTCCGGAGACCTGATGCGGGATCGCCAATCACGATTCGCTTCAGCGAGATCCTGTAAATGACGACAAAGTGATTTCGATCGTTTTCGCGCCAGTGCGCAATCGCCGGCAGTGGAATCTGTGCAAGTGCATCACGGGTAGCGCGCACGCCCCGCGCATGAAACCCAACCTGATCGGCCGCTGCCACCAGCCCCGTCAGGTTCGTTCCCTGCCGGTCCGTCCCGGCCAACTCGCGTAACTTTGCAATTGAAACCCGCTTCCTGTAACGGAGGGCCACCATCGCCAGGACCGCCGGCCCGCAATCCGTCGCGTCGTGTTGGTGCACAATCGGGTATCGCATCACGGCGCGGGATAATGCACGTAGCAGTCCGTTCAGAAACGAAGGAGTTACGCTCAGAGAAGTTCGCGTAATTCGCGACATTCGCGGCTTCTTATCAGTCTTTTCCAGGAAAGGCGTGGCTGGCCAAAGTCCAAGAGTAGGGCCAATTCGAGATCCGTTGCCTTGAGATAGGAGATAGCCTGCGCGATATGAACGTCAACGATCCCGCTTACAGCTTTGATCTCAACGATCACAGTCTTCTCAACAATGGTGTCGAGACGATGTTTGCCAACGATCTCGTTTTTGTAGTGTATGTCGATCCGCAGCTCTGTTTGCGTGGATAGCCCGCGGAGGTTTAGTTCATGCAGCATAGCCCGGTGGTAAATCGATTCAACAAAACCGGGGCCCAAGCAGCTTGTGGACTTCAAGTGCGGCTCCAATGATTTTGCCCGTGAGTCTCACGGCCGCGAATTACGCCAATGACGCCAACCGGCGCTCAAACCATAGCGCGGACGCGATCGCGATTACGGGAGCCAATCCAATAGCGAGGGCTGCGAGCAGCGTGACGTGACACGCCATAAGGTTGTAAAGACCGAGGCCACCCGGGTGAAACCTCCCGAGTGTCTTCTGAACAGGCATGAAGAAGACCAGAAGAATCCAGAGCGGTACCATGGGAGCCCAGGGTTTCTCGGAGACGACCGTGCCTGCCATGCATATGGTGGAGAAAAGCAACACAAAGGCATTGAGAAAAAATAGAAGATGCAAGTCGCCAAGAAAGACCCCGGGCAGGTTGGCAGTGAACAAGGCCATGGAATACAAGGACGCGTACTTCGCCAGGACGAGTTCGAAGGGTTCGAGGGGCAGGCTCAGCAACAACTGGAGTGTACCACGCTGCCGCTCGCTGATGAAGCACGAATAGGCAAAGCTGTAGGAGGCGCTGATGAGAATACCTGCCAGCATCCCCTTGGAGAAGTCGGAGGACTTGTTCGAAACAATCAGAGGGATGAACATCCCCGCCGTCAAAAACGCGATCGGTTTTCTGTATTCCAACCAATCCTTATGAATGATGTTGAGAGCCAATCGCGCTGACAAAGATCGCCTCCAAACGGGGCTCGCCGTATTTGTCCAGAAGAAAGGACGCACGTGCGTACTCGACCACTCGCCCATTGTTCAACATCAGAACGCTGTCGGCGATCTGGTCCAGGTCGTCGGAAATATGGGATGAAAGCACAATGGAAACATTCTCCTGCCGCGCGAGATTCTTCAAGAACCGAAGAATATCCTGCCGTATCAGAGGATCGAGACCCGATGTCGGCTCATCCAGGATCAATAATGACGGCCGATGCGCGACGGCCGAGATCAGACCCAGTTTGATGCGGTTTCCTTTCGAGAGCTTTTCGATTTTCAAATCCGCTTGAACTGCGAATTCTTCAAGTAGACGATTTGCCCGCGTTGTGTCCCATCCTTCATAGAAGTTGCCGACGAATCGCAGGAATTGTTTCGCTGTGAATGAGGGATAGAACTGAGGATTCTCCGAAAGGTATCCCGCGCGTAGCCGGACCTTCACCTGCTCCAGGTGAGGCTGCATTCCGAAAACTAAAATACTTCCCTGGTCCGGCCGCATGAAGCCCCAAAGTAATCGGAGCAGAGTCGTCTTTCCCGCCCCGTTCGGGCCCATCACCCCCAAAATTTCAGCGGGAGCGACGCGAAGATCCAATGGACCCAATTGAAAGACACTCTTAAAGGATTTGCAGAGTTGTTCTGTACGAACTGTCTCCATTTCTTACCTCGCGTCGCGCCAGTTTAGAACCTATCGTAAAGCAGGAACGCGGCTCCGACAACGACCGCTGCTCCGAGAAGTGGTGCGGATGCCAGAACGCCCGCGCTGATGGCAAGACCAGAGACCAAGCCAAGACTAGACTCTACATAGTCACCGCCCGTAGTCATCGTCTGATCCGCCCCGCTCAATTCACGAATGTCTTTGCACTTCATTTCCATGTGTGGCCCCCTTTACCGTTGAATGTGGGCCGGTTCGTTATGTTCATAAACACGCGGAGTTCCACTCAGGACTGCTGAGAATGAAGGTCGTTAACGAGTCATACGTTGGTTTTGTCGCGACTAACGCGATTTTTATTCGTGAGGGAACCGACTATTCGCGCCAGCGACCGGCGGGAGCGAAGCAACTCCATCTTCACAGCAGAGATGGATTTGCCCTGGAGGTACGCGATTTGGGAAATCGAGTGGTCATGAGTATAGAAGAGATCGAGAAGGGTGCGTTTGGAGGGAGGAAGAAGCTCCAGGGCCCGGTGCAGAAGTTCGATTTGGCGGCGCGAGTCGAGATCGGTTTCGAAATCGGGCGCTCTGGAAATCAAGCGTTCGTCGATGGACTCGATGTCCTCGGTCGAACGCCGCTGACGCCAGTGATCCCGAACGGTGTCATAAACAATTTTCATGAGAAACGCGCGCGGGTGGGTTACCTGGCCAATCCGGCGAAATGCCTCCCATGCATGCAGCGCCACTTCCTGCTCCAAATCCTCATCGTGGACGGGAGTCCCGGTTCTTTTCGTGGCAATGTGGACCATGGCGCGAATCTCCGAAGGATTGATATTCATGTGACCGTTCTCCGACGTCAACGGCTATACCTAACATGATAGGTAGAAGCGAAGTGATGCAGAGACTACGTGAAAAAGTGGAAGCGGCCGCCCGAGTGTCGGGTTCGGTGCTTGTGACCGGCGAGACCGGAACAGGAAAAGAGCTCGTGGCGAAAGCGATCCACGAATGTAGCAGCAGGAGCAGTGGCAAATTTGTGGCCATCGATTGTGGAGCACTGCCGGATGAGCTGATCGAAAGCGAACTCTTCGGGCATCGTCGCGGCGCATTTACGACCGCCGTCGCCGACAAACCGGGACTGTTCGAGGAAGCCAGCGGAGGCACGTTGTTTCTCGATGAAATCGCGAATACTTCGCGGCGTTTTCAGGCAAAGCTACTTCGAGTGCTTCAAGACAAGCAGCTTCGGCGACTTGGGGACGTGATCTGCCGCAAGCTCGATATTCGGGTGATAGCCGCGACCAATTGCGATCTCAACGTCCTCGTCCGCAAAGGCGACTTTCGAGAGGACCTCTTTTATCGATTGAATGTTTTTCCGATTCGGGTTCCGCCGCTTAGACGGCGTATCGAAGACGTGCCCCTTCTTGTGGAGCACATGCTGCAGGACCGGAAAAGGATCAGCGAAGATGCGATCGTTAAACTTCTGGCGTACAGCTATCCCGGAAATGTGAGGGAACTTGAAAACATTATCGAGAGTGCGGTCTGCATGGTTTCCGGCCAGATGATTCAGGCGGAGGATATTCTGCTGCCATACGAATGCCAGAACGGATCGCTCATGGAGGAAGTCGTTGTCGAGAATTTCTGGGAGTCGGTCGCCAGACCGTACTCGGAACGGCGGATCACCAGGAACCAGGTGGAGCATCTCATTCGACGCGGTCTGGAGCAGACTCGTGGAAATTACAAAAAGCTGCTGCCATTGTTCCGAATGCCGGAGTCGGATTACAAGCGGTTCATGGATTTTTTGAGACGCCATCATTGCAATATCGACTTTAGGCAATTCCGCAAGAAGTAAACCGCGGATGACACGGATGACCGGATCGAATCCGCGTCATCCGCGCAATCAGCGGCTGTACTCCTTAAACAGCTTCACTACAAAATTCCCCACCAGCAGGTGTTGTGTTTTTGCGACAAACTGTCTGTAGGAACGGCTCGAATGGTATTTGACACAGTCATCCCGCGTCCTCCACACCGTCAGTGAGACCGCCATCGTTCCGCCGTCTTCAATCATGAGCTGTGCGGATGCGAACCCGGGTTCATTCTTCAGTGCAGGCAGGACCTCGGACTCATAGATGCGCGTAAACTCCTGCACCTGGTCATCATCGACCGTTTCACCGATTACCATTCGCGCGTACATGCAGCCTACTTCTGTGGAGAGCGTTTGGCGACGATGAGGTCCTTGACCTTGTCGTACTGTTCTTTGGTGAGCAGCTGGCGTGTGACAAGATCGCGCTTGTTCCGATACGGACGCCCCTCCACGATCTTTTTCGCGAGCGGCCGGTCGATTCCGACCGACGCGATATCCGCTTCGGGCGCGGTGTTGATGTCGACGATCCTCGCGTTCAGAGGTTTGACCGGTGTCTTCGGCATCTCCTTTATTTGCGCGCCGGCCACCACCGTCCACACGAGACTGAGCACAACAATTCCAACGAAGCTTCGACGTAACATGTTTCTCCTTTTTTTGATGGCTGCGCCCTGTCGGGCTTGCATTCGCAGCCGCTCATTTCTAATCGGTTGAAAATTCTCCCGGCGGCCCGCGACCTGCGGCCCTTTGTACCCATCGATAAATACGCAGGCGCGCCCCTAGCCGCCGGGAACTCGAGATTTCGACTCCCGGCGGACTTTCGAAGGAGCCGGCCCAACTTGCCTCCCTCGAAGCTTCTGTCCGCCGAGAGTGGCCAGGAACTACGGCCGGTGATACAAAAGCACGCGAGAAACCGAACGTAACTCGTTGAGATGGTAGGGAGGTTAGGAAGTAGTCCGCAGGATTAGCGCCCGCCTATGTCGCGAATTACGCGAACTATTCGCTCAGCAGCATGGCCATCCCAGAATTCGGGTGGCCCAGCGGGTTGCCAATCGCCGCTTGTGATTCGTCCAAAGCCGTCAAGGATCCGAGATTTGTCTGGACCGGCCAGCATGTTGGTTCCGTGAGTGATCGTTACGTGGCGCTCTGTGTTGTTGCGCAACGTCATGCAGGGAACACCAAGAATGGTTGTTTCCTCCTGAAGGCCTCCCGAGTCCGTCAGAACGATCCTGGCATTCGAGGTCAGGTTGAGAAATTCAAGGTAACCGAGTGGCTCGACGGTGCGGATCCCGGTCGTGTCCAGGCCGAATTCTTGAATGCGCCTGACGGTTCGCGGATGAATGGGGAAAATCACGGGCATGGCGTTTGAAATCTCTTTGAGCGCTTCAAGGATCCCTCCGAGCACCCCGGGTTCATCCACATTTGAAGGCCGGTGAAGGGTAACAAGCGCATAGCTGCCGGGCTGAACCTCGAATCTCGAGATCACATCCAGCGCGGCGGCTTTGGTGCGGTGCTTCATCAGCGTGTCGATCATCACGTTACCGACAAAGTGGATTCTCGCGGGAGTGACGCCTTCGCGCTTCAGATTCTCATCGGCATCCCGGCTTGTGGTGAACAGGATTTCGCAAAGCGCGTCCGTAACAATGCGATTGATTTCTTCCGGCATCGCGCGGTCGAAGCTGCGCAACCCGGCCTCGACGTGTGCCACAGGAATGAGAAGCTTAACTGCGACGATCGTGGATGCCATCGTGGAGTTCACATCGCCGACCACGACCACCAGGTCAGGTTTCTGTTCAACACAGACCTTCTCGAACTCCACCATGACCCGAGCAGTTTGCTCGGCGTGTGTACCCGACCCCACACCCAGGTGCACATCGGGAACCGGAATACCCAGGTCGCGGAAGAAGACATCCGACATTCCTTCGTCGTAATGTTGGCCCGTGTGGATGAGAACGCCCTTCAAGTCTGATGCCTTCTTCATCTCCTCCACGATTGGTGCGATCTTCATGAAGTTGGGCCGCGCGCCCACCACGTTGAGTATTTTCATGCTAATATCTCAGCGACTTGTGGAATTCGAATTGCCAATCTCGAACTTGGCATTTGGATAGACCTCGTGCAATTCTGTTGCCTGGCTCTTGAATTCGCAATTCCAAATCCCCAGTTTGAAACATATTTTGGAGCTCGCATGCTGAAATTGGTTTTTCGAGCGGTGTTGTTTGTTACGCAATTGAGCGGCCCTGGAGGGACGCTGCCTCAGGTCCTCCATCCTGATTTCAAGGCTGAGGCGCCGATTAAGGCTGGTAAGAGTGGTGAAGTAACGGTGTCCTTCAGCATTTTAAAAGGTTACGCGATCAACCATACACCACCGATCAACCTGAAACTCACTGCCACTCCAGGCGTTCAGCTCAAACAAACCGATTTCGCGACGCCCACGAAAGATCCGAAATCCAAGGACGAATACTACGTCGACTTGCCGACGATCAAGGTGCCCGTTACTGCCGCCAGGGCCGGTGATTACGAAGTTCCGGGCAAGCTTGTTTATTTCTTCTGCTCGAAGAGTGACGGTTTTTGCTCCAGACAGGTCCTCGACGTTAAGATCCCTTTAAAGGTGGAGTAAGAGCCGCGGATGACGCGGATCGCCCGGATGGCGCAACCAAATGACTGTTGACGCGCCATCGGTGCGATCCGCGTCATCGCGGCTCACGCCTAACTAACTATGTCTACTCGAGTCGAACAATATCGCGCGGCCATACTCACGACAGCGAACCAACTCACGATCCTGCGTATCGTGTTTGTTCCTGTTTTCATCAGCCTGCTCGCATATAAAGAAATCGGGTGGGCGCTCGGCACATTTGTCGCTGCAGGAATCACGGATGTCTTGGACGGCATCATTGCTCGACGTTTCGGACAGAAGACCTCGATCGGAGCAGTGCTGGATCCGCTGGCCGACAAACTTTTGATGACCGCATCGCTTCTGATCCTTTCCTTGCCGCAGATGGAATTTCACAACACGATTCCGCGATGGCTAATGATCCTTGTGATCTTCAGAGATGTGTTCATCCTGCTGGTATCGCTTATTATCGTATTGATGGTCGGATGGCGAGTTTTCACGCCCTCGCCCTATGGAAAAGCCAGTACGGCTCTGCAGGTCTTCACCGTCCTGGCGGTCCTCTATTCGGACTGGAAACATGTAGCCGTGCCGGAGTTGAACGTTCTCTTCTATATGACTGGCGCGATCACGGCTTTCTCGGGTCTGCATTACCTGGCTCGGAGTTTGCGACAGTGGCATTTCAGTGAGTAACAAGAAACAATTTTCGGGCTCCGCCTATGTCCGGCATCAGGAGCCTGCTCGGCTGCAGCCTGCCATCCATGGCGCTGCTCCATCCCTTCGTGAGAGCGGTGTCAGTTTGCATAAGGCCGTGCATGAGTATCGAGAAGCGCCTGCGCATCGCATTGGCGAGCCACAGAAGCTTCGCGTGCTGTCTGTTGAACGGGGATCATTAGCAGATCGGATCGGCTTGAAGCCGGGAGACGAGATCCATGAGCTGAATGGGAAACCGCTGCTCGATGTTATAGATTTCCAGTTCAACGGCGCAAACATCGGCCGGCGCACGTCAATCCGGACACAGGATCGGAAGATCACGTTCGTTCGGCGCGAGTGGGAATCCTTTGGCCTCGAGTTCGAGCCGATCGAACCCCTCACGTGCAAGAATCAGTGCGTCTTCTGTTTCGTGCACCAGAACCCAAAGAACGTGCGCCGCTCGTTACACATAAAGGATGAGGATTACCGGCTGTCGTTCTTGTTCGGGAACTATCTGACCCTGACGAACGTTCACGACGAGGAGATGCAACGGATCATTGAACAAAGGCTGTCGCCGTTGTACATCTCCGTGCACGCCACGGAACCGGAACTGCGGACGATTCTGTTGGGCAACGCCGAATACGATGGCCTTATGGAGAAGATCGAGCGCCTGACGAGTGCGGGAATACAGTTGCATTGCCAGGTGGTATTGTGTCCAGGTCTCAATGACGGTGTGCATCTGGATCGCACGATCGTTGACCTGCTGGTGTTTTATCCCAGTGTGGCGTCGCTTGCCATCGTGCCGGTCGGGCTCACAGATCACCGGAAGAATCTTCCAGTGTTACGTCCGTTCACGCCGGACTATGCTCGCCAGTTGATCGCGCATTTACGTCCCACGCAGCTTAAACTCAAGCGCCGTATTGGAACGCCTTTCGCTTTTCTTGGTGATGAAATTTACATTATGGCCGGGGCTGAGATTCCCGCGGCCAGCCACTATTCAGACTTCCCGCAAATCGAGAATGGCGTTGGGATGGTGCGCACATTCCTCACGCAGTTTGCGGCAGCGGTCCGCACGAGGCCGGCCGGTCGCGCACGGGGAACCGTGTGCACGGGTAAGATCTTCTACCCTTATTTGAAGGGGTCTGTGGACCGCCTGGGGATGGATCTGAAAACAGTGGCAGTCGAGAGCAAGTTCTGGGGACCTGGAATCGGAGTGGCCGGCCTGTTAACCGGAACCGATTTCATTGCAGCGCTGAAGGGCAATGTATACGGCGATTTTGTCGTGCTGCCGTCGGAGTCGATGGTGGGAGATCAATACCTTTTCCTCGATGACCTGACGATCAAAGATGTCGAGAGGGAATTAGGAGTTGAAGTTATTCCTTCCGGCTACGATGCTCGTGATTTTGTAAGGCAGATGATCGGCCGCCAATGACGCGCAATTTCGGGAAAATGGGGACGTAGCCCTATGTCCCCATTTTTCCCCCGCTATTGGCGGCTACTCCTTAACCCGCTCGATCGTAATCTTCTTCATCACCACATCGTTCACCGGACGGTCGCCAGGTTTTATCACTTTTGTCTTTCCAATTTGTCTTACAACATCCAGTCCCTCGACAACATGTCCGAAGACGGTGTGGCGGCCGTTGAGGTGAGGAGTTGGTCCCAGCGTAATGAAAAACTGGCTGCCGTTTGTATTCGGGCCGGCGTTGGCCATCGAAAGGATGCATCACGCGGTGGAAGACTAGCCCGTCGTAGAAGCGCTTGCCTTTCACAGGTTGTCCAGTTCGCGGATCTTTCCACTCCTTTGCACCCTCCGCAAGCTCGACGAAGTTGGCAACCGTCTTGGGCGCCTGACCCTCGAATAATTCGATGGTGAAGTTCCCCATCGACGTCTCAAAGTGTGCGTAAGTTCCAGGTTTCATTTATTTCTCTATGGTTGCTTTCTTGACGTAATCAAGCTTGGGGAAGTCTTTAGTCAAGTACGCATTGCCTTCCGCCTGCATGCGTCCCTGATCTGGCTTTTCACCATACTGGCTGGTTATCTTGTCAACCACGTCCATTCCGGAGACGACTTGGCCGAATGGTGCGAAGCCCTGCCCGTCCAAAAATGCATTGTTTTTGAAATTGATGAATACCTGCGTCGTCCTTGAGGTCGGTCCAGCGGAAGACATGGCATAGGTAATGTAGCCACGCTGGTTGCTCTGCTTTGCAGGATCGGCAGGAATTGTCGCATTGACCCAGTTCTTTTGGACGGCTGGATCCCCGTGGATGCCGAACTGCACCATAAAATTGGGAACTACACGGAAGAAACGGAGATTGTCATAGAACCCATTTTTGACGAGATTGTAGAAGCGATCTGCGCCGTTCGGGGCCCAATCCCGGTGCACCTCAATGACGAAGACACCTGCGGTTGTATCGAACTTCGCCTTGTACGTCGCGGGTGACGTCTCTTTGAGTGCCGCAGGGTTGCGCAGATTTCCGCTGCTCGCATTCTGTCCGGCTGCGGCCGAGACGACTGTCAGCATTAAAGCAGCGGTAAGAAGGATTGAGAAAAATGAACGATTCATCGAGAGGCTCCTTTCAGATTGAGAACAGATAAAACTTCGACCGGCGTTTCGTATTGCTCGAAGGGCCCGCGCACTTGAACGCCTTGTACCGTGCCTTGAACTGTTTCGAGGATGTCTTGCGCGATTCGGATTCCTTCGGCCCTGGCCTTTTCCGGGCTATCCGCCTTCCGCATCCGCTCGAGGATAGAATCCGGCACCGCGCAGCCGGGCACTTCGTGATTTAAAAACTCGGCTGTGTGATAATTGGCAAGCGGCAAGATACCCGCGATCACCGGGATTTTGCAATCCTCAATGCGGCGCCAGAAATGCTCGAGTACCGCCGGATCGAAGACCGGTTGGGTCAGCACAAACTGTGCTCCAGCCTCGACCTTGTAGTGAAAACGCTTTAGTTCCTCATCATCGTCGATAGCTCCGGGATTCGCACCGACGCCTATGACAAACCCAGTGGGCCTTCCGATGGATTTTCCACCAACATCGATTCCGTGGTTGAGGCGGCTGACCATGTTCGTGAGACCGATGGAGTCGACATCGAAGACTGCGGTGGCATCGATGTAATCGCCCGTTAGTTGCGGGTCACCCGTGATAAGCAGAAGATTGCGTAAACCCAGAGCGTAAGCGCCGAGCAGGTCTGCCTGCATCCCCAACAAGTTTCGATCGCGGCATGTATAGTGGGCAAGGCTTTCGATGTCCGTTGATTCTTCGAGAAGGATAGCGAGTGAGATTGCGTTCATGCGGGCGCTGGAGCGTGGCGCATCGGTGACATTGATCGCGTCGACATCATGGGCCTGAAGATATTTCGCTCGCTCGATAGCCTCGGAAAAATCATGTCCCATTGGGGGGATCATTTCGACAATCCTGATGAACTCTCCTCGTGCGATTTTGGAACCGAGACGGGATCTGTGCTCGAGTGGAATGGCATTCGAACTCTCACGTGGTCCCGCTTCAAGAGATGTTGCTGCCATCTCCGCCACCGTAGAAGGCAGCCGCGAAGGGGCAGGTGCGGGCTGGAACGATGGACTTATCGATCTTACCGAGCTACGAATCGCTTTGATATGCTGCGGCGTCGTCCCACAGCACCCACCAACGATCCTCACGCCATACTGCACGAACTTTCTCGCGTAGGAGGCCATGTATTCCGGCGAACAAAGGTAGATATTTCGTCCCTCGATGTTCTTCGGCTTTCCCGCGTTCGGCTGGACCGACAACTTCTTCGACGTCACGCTCGCGATCCGCTCGATATTCTCCAGCATTGTGTGAGGTCCGACACTGCAATTGAGGCCCAGGACATCCGCTCCCGACTCATCCAATCTCCTGGCAAAAACTTCAGGCGGGGTGCCCTCCAGGCTATTGCCATCCTCTTCAATAGACATTTGTGCGACGAGCGGCCGGTTACTGGCATCTCTTATGCCTTGAATGGCGGCGAGGACCTCGTTTAGATCGGAAAACGTTTCGAGAATGAAAATGTCGACGTCGCCCTCGAGTAATGCCTCCGCCTGTTCCCGGAAGATCGCGCGGGCCTCGTCGATAGAAGTCTTTCCCCAGGGTTCAATTCGAACGCCGAGCGGGCCGATGGCGCCCGCAACGAAAATGTCGCTACCTGCGGCTTGACGAGCTATCCGCGCGCCCTGGACATTAATCTCTCGCGTTTCAGCTTCCAGCGCGTGCGACATCAGCTTTGTCCGATTTCCGCCGAATGTGTTCGTCTCGATGATGTCGACGCCGACTTTGACGTAGTCGAGGTGGACTTCGCGCACCAATTGCGGCTTCGAAAGGTTCAGTTCGTCGAAACAACGGCTGATGAAGATGCCTTTACTGTAAAGCATCGTACCCATCGCGCCATCGCAGATGAGAACCCGGTCCTGCAGGGCAGAAAGGAAGTCTTTCATGTAAACGGAAAGTCTAGCAAATCTGCGTAATCCGTGTAATCCGCGGCTTATAATTTCATCAATGAAAGATATTCTGATTGTTGCGGGTAAACGTACTCCTATGGCCGAATACGGCGGCGCGCTGCGAGACGTCAGCGCGCTGGAATTGGGCGCGCTTGCTGCTCGCGCGGCGATCGAGCAATCGAAATTTGAGTCCACAGATTACGATCACGCGATATTCGGCAATGCGCTCCAGACGAGCGGCGACGCGTTGTACGGTGCGCGGCACGTTGCGTTGAAGGCCGGCCTTCCCATCGAAGTGCCCGCCCTGACCGTGAATCGGCTGTGCGGATCGGGCATACAGTCGATCATCTCGGCCGCTCAACTGATCGAACTTGGCGAAGCTCAAGTTGTCCTCGCCGGCGGTATGGAATCCATGAGTCAGGCGCCTCACGTCATTCGTGGTGCACGCTGGGGGTTCAAGCTGGGCCAGGGCAAGCTCGAAGATTCCCTCATGGTTGCACTGCTCGATACGTATTGCGGCTGCCACATGGCCACCACGGCCGAGAACCTTGGGCGCAAGTACGGCATCACTCGAGAAGACCAGGACGAATTCGCGCTTCGAAGTCAGAAGCTCGCTCGAACCGCGTGGGAAGCAGGCCGGTTCCGGGACGAAGTTGTTCCGGTTGAGAGATTCGAGCGGGACGATCACATGCGCCCCGATACGACTTTAGAAGGTCTAGCGAAGTTGAAACCGGCATTTTCAAAAGATGGATTCGTCACCGCGGGCAACGCCAGTGGAATTGTGGACGGCGGCGCTGCGGTTGTGGTCACAGCTGTTGATCGCGCGAATACACCACCGCTCGGTCGCATTGTGAGCTGGGGCATCGCGGGTGTCCAGCCTGAACTGATGGGAATAGGGCCGGTGCCAGCGGCAAAGATTGCGCTGGAGAAGGCGAGTCTGAAGCTGGTTGACATCGACCTTATCGAAATCAATGAGGCGTTTGCCGCCCAATATCTCGCCGTGGAGAAGGCGCTCGAACTGGATCGAAACAAAGTCAATGTAAACGGCGGTGCGATCGCACTCGGCCATCCGCTTGGGGCGTCAGGAACCCGGCTGACCATGACGGTGTTGTACGAATTAAAGCGCAGGAAGAAACGGTACGGGCTCGCTGCCGCGTGCATCGGCGGTGGGCAGGGAATCGCAATAATCGTGGAGGCGCTCTAATGCCAATCGAGAAAGTGGGCGTTTTGGGTTGCGGGTTGATGGGATCGGGTATCGCGCAGGTCGTGGCGACCGCAGGCTATCCGACGGTAGTGAAGGAAGTCGCGGACGACTTTCTAAAGAAAGGAATGGGAGCGATCGAAAGGTCACTATCGAAGCTTGCAGAAAAGGGAACGATCACACCGGAAAAGCGGACAAAGGCGCTGGAACGGCTGAAAGGAACTACGAGGTTCGACGATCTGGCCGATTGCGACATGGTGATCGAGGCGATAACGGAAAATCTCCAGCTTAAACGCGAAACCTATGCCACGATTGACAAGATCGTCAAGTCTGGTGCGGTTTTTGCGAGTAACACGTCCTCTCTGTCTATTACGGAGATGATGACAGCGACCCACCGCGTCGACCGCTTCATTGGCATGCACTTTTTCAATCCAGTGCCGTTGATGAAGCTCGTTGAGGTAGTCGGCACGATCGTCACGTCTCCTGCCGTGATGGAGGAGGCCATGAAGTTTGCCACCAGTCTCGACAAGGTTCCGATACGGACATCGGATCGGTCCGGTTTCATCGTAAATCGATTGTTGGTGCCTTACCTGCTCGATGCGATTCGCGCGCTCGAAGAAGGTGTAGGCAGCGTCGAAGACATCGACAAGGGCATGAAGCTTGGCTGCGGCTATCCCATGGGGCCGTTCACCTTGCTCGATTTCGTGGGACTGGATACGACCTACTACATTGCGAATATTCTGTTCGATGAATTCCGTGAGAAGAGATTTGCCCCTCCGCCGCTGTTGAAGCGGCTGGTGCTGGCGGGACACTATGGAAAGAAGACTGGCCGTGGGTTCTACGACCACAGCGATCCGGCAAATCCGCGCCCCTTGTTTTAGCCGCGAATTACGCCAATTGCGCGAATGCAGTTGGCGTGATTCGCGTAGTTGGCGGCAAATATGTCCGAAAATGTATTGTACGAGAAGAAAGATGCCATCGCGTTCGTTACGGTTAACCGGCCCACGGTACGGAATGCGCTCAACGCACAGACGATCCGTGAGCTGAAGAGCGCGTTCGAGCGCGCGAAGAACGATGAGGACGTGCGGGTCGTCATTCTGACCGGAGCAGGTGACAAGGCATTTGTCGCGGGAGCCGATATCAACGAGATTGCAACGCAGAATCCGGTTTCCGGGAAGGAATACTCGCTGGCTGGCCAGATGGTTTTCGACTACATCGAGCAGCTAGGAAAGCCCGTGATTGCAGCGGTAAATGGTTATGCGCTGGGCGGCGGTTGCGAGTTGGCTATGGCATGCACTTTTCGGATCGCATCGGAAAACGCACAATTGGGTCAACCGGAAGTGAAGCTTGGCATCATCCCTGGATACGGAGGCACACAGCGTCTTTCCCGTCTGGTGGGCAAAGGTCGAGCGATGCAGATTCTGCTCACCGGCGATATGTTGACTGCAGCGGAAGCGTTTCGAATTGGACTCGTCAACCAGGTCGTCCCGCATTCGGAATTGCTTGCCACCACTGAAGTGATTGCACGGAAGATTATGGCCAATGCTCCTGTGGCAGTAAAATTGTGCATCGAGGCGGTCAACCGCGGAATAAATATGACGCAAGATGAAGGTCAATTTCTCGAAGCCACATTGTTTGGTTTGTGCTGTGCCGGCGAAGATATGAAGGAAGGAACAAGGGCATTTTTGGAGAAAAGGCGACCAACCTTTAAGGGAAAGTAATTGCGAATTGCGAATTTGCCGATTTTGTCAAATTCGAAATCGATTATGTCGTTCCGGCTTGCCATCGTTGCCAGCGAATACAATTCGGTCATTATGGATCGGCTAATCGCCGGAGCGAAGCGGGCGCTGAAGGATTACGAAAACGTAATCGTCATTCGGGTCCCGGGGTCCTTTGAAATTCCGCTGGCGGCCAAGCGAGCGGCGCTTTCGACGAAATATGACGCGATCGTTGCTTTGGGTTGCGTACTGCGCGGCGAGACGCCACATTTCGAATACATCAGCAGTGCAGTGAGCAGTGGATTGGAGCACGTCGCTCTGGAAACCGGAATTCCGATCGGCTTCGGGATACTTACCGTGGATACCGTAGAACAAGCCATGGATCGCTCCGGCGAATCCGGTAATAAGGGCTTTGAAGCGGCGATTGCCGCTCTCGAGATGATCAATGTGCTGCGACAGATTTAGGAAATGGGACCTCGACGAAAAGCCAGAGAATACGCGCTCCAGATGCTATTCCAGTGGGACATTACGCGCGACAGCATTAACCAGATCGCCGTGACGTTTTTTGAGAATCACGAAGAACCAACGGCCGTAGTGAATTTTGCCCGCCTCCTGGTAACTCGCACGGTCGAGCACGTTGAAGAGATCGACGTGTTGATCCAACGGCACGCGGAACACTGGCGGCTGGATCGAATGGCAGTCGTCGATCGGAATATCCTGCGCTTGGCCACACAGGAATTTCTTCATGACAAGGAGACGCCGAAAACTGTCGTTATCAATGAAGCCATTGAAATCGCGCGGCGTTTCAGCAGTCAGGAATCCCCGCAGTTTATCAACGGGATATTGGATAGTATTAAGAGGGAATTAGAAGAAGGTATCCGCGGCTAATCAGGTCATGGAACAACTCGAACCGATTCGCGTTCAGAAGCTTGAGCAAATCAAAGGGCTTGGCTACGATCCTTATCCCACTTATTACCGGTACACTCATACGCTTGCGCAACTAGCAAATGAATTGTTGCCGAAATCCGCTGGGGAACTCGAGCGTAGTTCGACAAAGGTACGCGTTGCGGGGCGGATCCTGACGAACCGTCCATTCGGCAAGGCCGGATTCATGACGCTCTCCGATGGCGAGGGCCAGATACAGGTGTACGCAAAAAAGGATCAGCTTCCAGAACGCGACTTTCAGCTCTACAAGTATCTCGACATAGGCGACTTCGTCGGCGTGGAAGGCACAATGTTCCGCACGAGGACCGGAGAGTTGACGGTTCTCGCCACCGAGATGACTTTCCTCGCAAAAGGTTTTTTGCCGCTGCCCGAGAAATGGCATGGTCTAACCGACGTCGAGATTCGCTATCGACGGCGTTATGTCGATCTTGTGGTCAATCGGGAAGTTCGTGAGATCTTCGTGAAGCGAAGTATGATCGTGCGTGAGCTGCGGTCCTTCCTCGATGAGCGGGGATATCTCGAAGTCGAGACCCCGATCCTGCATCCGATTGCCGGTGGTGCGCTCGCAAAGCCGTTCAAAACGCATCACAACGCGCTCGACATGCGGCTGTACCTGCGCATCGCGCCTGAACTGTACCTGAAGCGGCTGATCGTTGGCGGTCTGAACCGCGTGTACGACCTCAATCGCATCTTCCGGAACGAGGGCATCTCGACGCGGCATAATCCGGAGTTCACGATGCTCGAGTTCTACCAGGCCTACAGCAATTACACCGACCTGATGGACCTCACCGAAGAAATGCTGACCGGGATCGCGGAAAAGGTTTGCGGCTCGCGCGTGATCACATTTGACGAGCAGCAAATCGATTTCAGCAAATGGACGCGATTTTCGATGAAAGAAGCGATCCTGAAGTTCTGTGCGGAGGGGATAACCGAGGAGCAACTCAAAGACCGCGCCACCATCGAGCGCCTGTTGAAGCAATTGCATGCCGATTTTGATCCCAGACTGCCCATCGGCAATTTGATTGGACTTCTGTTCGAGACTGTGGCTGAGGAGCATCTCATTCAGCCTACGTTCATCTACGACTATCCGATTGAGTTGTCCCCACTATCGAAACAGAAGGCGAGTGACCCAAGCCTCGTGGAACGATTCGAGCTGTACATCGGCGGTATGGAAATCGCCAACGGATACTCGGAGCTGAATGATCCGGTAGATCAACGCGAAAGGTTCCTGTCACAGCTCGAAGCACGCGAGCGTGGGGATGAAGAAGCGCACCAGATGGATGAGGACTACATTCGCGCTCTCAGCTACGGCATGCCGCCAACGGCGGGCGAAGGCATCGGTGTCGATCGATTGACGATGCTGTTGACGAATTCGACGTCGATACGAGATGTGATCCTATTTCCTCATTTGAGGTCGGAATGAAGTTCGAACTACTTGTCGCCATTCGCTACCTGAGAGCCAAGCGCAAACAGGCGGTCATTTCTCTGATTACGGTCATTTCGATTATTGGTGTCGCCGCCGGCGTGGCGGCACTGATCATCTCGCTCGCCATCACTGCCGGTTTCGCCGAAGACCTGCAAAAAAAGCTTTTGGGTGCGCAACCTCACATCTCGCTTCTGCCGAAGGGCAGAGAGGGAATCGCCGACTACATGCGGATCACGAAGGAAGTCGAACAGGTACCCGGTGTCGTCTTCGCGGCGCCCGCGGTGTTTCAGACGGTTCTGATTTCGACAGAGGTGCAGAACAAGGGGGTCGTTCTGAAGGGCATCTTGCCTGAAATGGAGACCCGGATGTCGGCGTTGTCCGAGAACATGATCGAGGGCAGCCTGAAGGAGTTTACGGAGAACTCCATCATCATCGGGAAAGAACTGGCAAGCTCGTTAGGTACCTTCAAAGGCGACCGAGTCAAAATTGTAAGTGGGGAAACACGCCTGACGCCACTCGGTGGCGTTCCGCGAACACGGAGCTTTCAAGTGACGGGTCTTTTTTCAGCTGGCTTGTATGAGTACGACAGCTCCTGGGTGTACGTTCCGATCGCCGCTGCTCAACGCTTGCTGGGACTGAACGACGTTGCGTCCACAATCGAAGTCAAAGTTGGTGACATTTATCAGGCCAGGGTCATCGGTCGGAAGATCATTGATCGCGTCGGCAGCAATCTTGAATTCACGGATTGGATGACGATGAACCAATCGATTTTCCAGGCTCTTCGCCTTGAACGTCTGGTCACGGCCATCACCATCGGACTTATTGTGCTTGTTGCCGCGCTGAACATTGTCGCGACACTCATCATGATGGTGCTGGAAAAGACACGCGACATCGCGATCCTGATGTCCATGGGTGCGACGAAAGACAAAATCCGCGGCATCTTCATACTCCAGGGGGTCATTATCGGCGTCATCGGCACGTTCTGTGGAGTCGTCATTGGTCAGACGGTCTGCTACTTTGCCGACAAGTACCATCTCATTGGCCTGGCGCCGGACGTCTACACGATCGCTTACGTCCCCTTCAGGGCGGAGCCTGTCGATTCGATAATCGTCGCCGTCTCGGCGGTTTTGATCAGCTTCCTGGCGACCCTGTACCCTTCAGCCGCAGCTTCAAGGCTCCAACCCGTGGAGGCATTGCGGTATGAATGAGGAACGCGGGCTAAAGCCCGCGACTACAGGAATGGAGCACGCTTCGGCAGAGCCTGTAGTCGCGGGCTTTAGCCCGCGTTCAGGGATATCCATGATCCGGGGCGAAAATCTCACCAAGATCTACAAAACACCCGGTTCCGAAGTCATTGTCTTCGAGAACCTCGACCTCGAGGTCAAGCCGGGAAGCCTGGTGGCGGTAGTTGGTCCTTCAGGTGCCGGAAAGAGCACGTTACTTCACCTGCTCGGCGGCCTGGACACACCAACGGGCGGGAATGTGTTCTTCAAAAACCAGAATATTTTTGAATGGAGCGCCCGGGAACTGGCCCAATTCCGGAACCAGCACGTCGGTTTTGTCTTTCAATTCCATCATCTTCTGCCGGAATTCACGGCTGTCGAAAACACGATGATGCCGAAGCTCATCCGAGGCGATAACACTGTAGAGGTTGAGGTTGCCGCCCGGCGGATACTTGAACGAGTAGGGCTTTCACATAGGTTCAACCACAAGGTTGGCGAACTTTCCGGCGGAGAGCAACAACGCGTCGCGATCGCCAGGGCGTTGGTTGGCAGTCCGGAGCTACTCTTGGCCGACGAGCCAACGGGCAATCTGGACCATCGCACGGGGGATGCGGTTTTCCACATGATCCGGGAACTGCATGCCGAAAAAGGCCTGACTTCCGTGATCGTTACCCATAATGAGCGAATTGCGGTCCAATGTGACGGGGTTTGGGAACTCGACGCAGGAATTTTCCGAAAATTGGCCGATATAGCCTCCGTTCCCCATCCCGGTTCCGGAAGTTCCGGATAAAGTTATTGTTCGAGCTAAGCTCTTCGTTTAAAATCAAGAACAGCCGTAGTATCGAAGTGGTGGCTGGGTTGCACGAGGTTGTGGTACGAAAGTTCCAATGCAAAGGCCCGCACGGACATGCGGCACTTGAGAGAATCATAAAGATATGTTCGAAAGATACACTGAACGAGCACGGCGGGTGATCTTCTTCGCTCGATACGAAGCCAGTCAGTTTGGCAGTACGACCATCGAGACCGAGCATCTGCTGCTTGGCTTGATCCGCGAAGACAAGAATCTGACGAACCGATTCTTGCGAAACCACTCCTCGATTGAAAGTATCCGCAAGGAAATCGAAGGTCGAACTACAATTCGTGAGAAGGTGTCCACCTCGATCGATCTGCCTCTTTCGAACGAGTGCAAGCGGATTCTTGCGTACGCTGCGGAGGAGGCCGAGCGGCTGAACCATCGCCACATCGGCACCGAACACCTGCTGCTCGGAATTCTTCGCGAAGAAAAATGCGTGGCTGCGGAAATTCTTCATGAACGCGGCTTGCGCCTGAACGCAATTCGCGAAGAGCTAGCGCGGTCGGTGGTCGACCGGCAGACGCTAATCAAGCCTAAAGAGACTCCGTTGCTCAGCGAATTTTCGAGGGACTTGACGCAGGCCGCGATGGACGGTGTTCTGGATCCGCTGGTCGGACGTGATGCAGAGATCGATCGTGTCATTCAGATCCTGTGCCGGCGCACGAAGAACAACCCTGTGCTCATCGGAGATCCTGGTGTTGGTAAGACGGCCATTGTCGAGGGCCTTGCCCAGCGCATTGTTGACGGCGAGGTCCCCTCGTTCCTTGCCGACAAGCGCATTCTCGTGCTCGACCTTTCGTTGATTGTTGCGGGAACCAAATATCGCGGCCAGTTCGAGGAACGCCTGAAGACCATCATGAAGGAGCTTGTCGACAACCCGAACACCGTAGTGTTCATCGATGAGCTGCACACACTTGTCGGCGCCGGTTCGGCAGAGGGCTCGCTCGACGCGGCGAATATTTTGAAGCCTGCTCTGTCACGCGGCGAAATCCAGTGTATCGGCGCGACGACTCCAGCCGAATACCGGAAGTCCATTGAGAAAGATCGTTCGCTTGAGCGGCGCTTCCAGGCGGTGAAAGTCGGAGCTCCTAGCGAGAGCGAAGCCGTGCGCATTCTGCAGGGCGTCAAATCGCGCTATGAAAAATTCCATATGGTGAACTACACGGATGAGGCGATCGAGTCTGCCGTGTATCTTTCCAATCGGTATATTCCCGACCGGTTCCTGCCCGACAAGGCGATTGACCTCCTGGACGAGGCCGGCGCGCGGGTCAAACTACGCCAGGCGACGCTGCCGTCGGAAATGACCGACATCCAGCGCCGTATCAAGTTCATTGTTGCCAGGATGGAGAGTGCAATCTCCAGCAAGGATTTCGAGAAGGCCGAGCACTATAAAAACCAGGAGCAGCTTGAACGCGAAAACCTGCGCAATGTTCGTGAGAAATTCAACATCAGCGAAACGACCAGCATGGGCGTTGTAACCAAGTCCGACATCGAAGACGTCGTCTCGCGCTGGACCGGCGTTCCCGTGAATGCGATCAAAGAGGAGGAAATCCACAGGCTGTCTCGCATTGAGGAAGAGTTGCATCGGCGCATCGTCAGTCAGGATCAGGCGATCAACGCGCTGGCTCGGGCTATTCGTCGTTCACGGGCTGGGCTGAAGTCACCGCACCGGCCAGCGGGTTCATTCCTGTTCCTTGGTCCGACTGGCGTCGGGAAGACCGAAATGGCTCGCTCGTTGGCACATTTCCTGTTTGGCAGCGAGAAGGCCCTGATCCGTTTCGACATGTCCGAATTCATGGAGAAGCACTCGGTTTCGAAGCTGATTGGCTCGCCTCCGGGTTACGTCGGATACGAGGAGGGCGGACAGCTCACCGAACGCGTCAAACGAAATCCATATTCTGTCATCCTTCTTGATGAAATTGAGAAGGCGCATCCGGATGTCTACAACATCCTGCTCCAGGTGTTTGAAGATGGCCATCTCACCGACGGTCTTGGTAACACCATCGATTTCAAGAATACGATCATCATCATGACGTCGAATATCGGCGCCCGGTTCCTGAGCAAGCACACGAGCCTCGGGTTCCAGGGTCCGAGCGAAGAGACAACGGCTCAAAAAATGGAAGATGCCGTGATGCAGGAAGTGAAGCGGCTCTTCAATCCTGAATTCATCAACCGGTTGGATGAAATCATCATTTTCAACTCGTTGACGAATGCCGACCTGAGCCGGATCGTCGATATGATGATCGGCCAACTCAACGAGAACCTTGCCCACAAGAGGCTCGAGGTCTCAATCACCGACGACGCGAAGCAGTGGATTCTCGATAAGGCCTGCCGTGACCGAAATTACGGTGCCCGGCCACTTCGGCGCGCGATTCAACGCTACATTGAAGATCCGTTGTCGGAAGCGCTCATCCAGGGGAATCTCAAGGAATTGTCCAAGGTCGAGGTTTATATGGACGGTGGGCAGCTTTGGTACCGGCCCGTGGATCGGGATCGCGAAGAGGTCGGTGTGCCGCTGTCGATGTAAGTTCTTTGTGCCTTGCGTTGAAAACCACCAAGGCACAAAGACACAAGGCCAAAAACCAATCCCTGCAAAACCAGTCTAAATCCCTCCATTTATAGTAAAATTCCCACGCTTGGAGGAGTGAAATGGTTGTTTCAGTGTTGCTGGCTCTCCTGTTCAGCGGCATGAGGCCACAGGCGCTGCAGACTCCCGATCCGGACAGGATCGAAGATGTGCGCGTCAACGGAAACCGCCGGATCCCTACGGACACAATCAAATTCAACCTGCAAACCAAGACCAACGATCGGTTCAACATGGACGTGATCCGGCGAGACATCAAGACGCTGTACGCGATGCAGCTCTTTGATGATATCCGCGTTGATGAAGACCAGGGCAAAACTGGCAAAATCATTACTTTTGTGGTTAAAGAGAAGCCGCTGGTTCGCAGCATCAAGTACGAAGGGCTGAAGTCGATTACCACTTCTGAAGTCTTGGATAAATTGAAGGAAAAGAAGGTCGGCTTGAGCCAGGAGTCGCCGTTCGACCCCACACGCATCAAGAGAGCGGAGGTTGTAATCAAGTCGATGCTCGCCGAAAAGGGGCATCAGGATGCCACCATCGAAACCACCACCGAACCCATTCCTCCCGGCGCCGTCGCTGTCACGTTCAAAGTGAACGAAGGCCCGAAGATCCGAATCGAGAAAATCAGTATCGAAGGCAATGAGGTCTTCTCCGATAGCAAGGTCAAGAAGGCGATGAAGCTGATCAAGGAAGCGGGTCCCTTGACAGCATTCACGAGTAAAGACACCTACTACGATCTGAAACTCGCCGACGATCTCACGCGCATCCGCATTTTGTACGCCGACAACGGATATGTTCGTGCGAATGTCCTTGATCCAATCATTGAAACCAAACCGAAAAAGGTCTTCCGCACGCTACCTTTTATTAGACCTCCTTTCCCGTGGGGCATCCCAATGCCGTTCTGGAAAAAGACCATTGATCGCTACTACATCACGATCAAAATTGAAGAGAACGATCAATACCGAGTTGGCGATGTAAAGGTTACCGGTTCCAAGGAATTCAACGAGAATGTCATCAAGACTGTATTGGGGCAGGTCCCCGGTCAGGTTTACAACGATACACAGCTTCGAAAGGGCTTCGAGAACCTGAAGAAGCTTTATGGGAGCCGCGGCTATATCAACTTCACGCCCGTCCCTGTCTTCGATGATGACGATGCGAAGAAGGTCCGCAATCTGAACATCAGCATCGACGAAGACCGTCAGTTCTACGTCAACCGGATTGCATTCAGCGGTAACACGACCACCCGCGACAAAGTCATTCGCCGGGAGATCATGGTCGACGAAGGTCAGGTCTTCAATTCCGCATTGTGGGACATCAGCATTCAGAGATTGAACCAGCTTGGATATTTCGACGAAATCAAGACCGAAGACGCGGAAGTCAAACCGCATCCGACCGAACCGCAGGTCGACATTAATCTGAAGGTCAAAGAAAAGGGCCGCAATTCGATCGGCTTCAACGGCGGCGTCAGCGGCATCGGTGGAAGTTTTCTCGGGATGAGTTACGAAACCAACAATTTTCTTGGTTTTGGTGAAACCCTGTCCGTCAATCTTCAGGGTGGGACACGGCAATCTCAGTATTCGTTCAGTTTCACCGAGCCGTACCTGATGGATCGGCCGCTAACGACTGGATTCACAGTTTTTTCGACGAATTTCCGATACGATCAGGCCCGCGAATTCTACGGACTTGATCCGAGCAAGCTACCCAGCGGCTTGGGTTTTGAGAATCGCCTGAACTTCGAACAGAAGAGCTCCGGTTTTAATCTGTTCGGAAGTTATCCTTTCAAGATCTGGAACCGCCTCGGGTTGAACTTCGGTTGGACCAATTCACAGACGAGCGCAATAAACCCGGCAACGGAAGAATATTTTAAGGGAGTCAAAACTCAAGAGACTCAGTCTTTCATTTCCGGAACCGGTGGCAGCTTTTCGACTTTCAACTCCCGCAAATTGATCCCGAGCTTCAGTTTCAATCGCACCAACGGCCCGGCGATCAGCCCGACCAGCGGCCAGAGTCTTTCGGCGACGTTTGAGTTCACAGGCGGTCCCCTTGGGGGGAACGTGAACTACATACGCCCCACCCTGGACTACCGTTATTTCCATCCGATGAATAAAGGCCGAAATACGCTGGCCATCCGCTTTTTGAGTTCACACGTACAAGGATTTTCGGGTACGGCCGTTCCGTTCTACGAACGATTCTTCATGGGGGGCGACTTCGATATTCGCGGATTTGATTTCCGCGCGGTCAGCCCAATTGCCTTTGTCGTTCGGAATATTGGCACGACCGATCCGGAGACGGGAAATGCGGTGTCGCGGCCGTTTGACGATATCGTCTACGTTGGCGGTGACACACAAGGCGTCGTAAACGTGGAGTATCGAATCCCGATCATCGGTCGCGTCTTCACAGCGGCTCCTTATTTCGACATCGGAAATGCCTGGGTATTGAAAAAGAGTCAATTGACCCGCCAGGTCTACGACAGCGAAGGAAAGCTTCAGACCGAAACCGTTCGATTCCTGCCTGGAACGAATTCCGGCTTTCGAACGAGCACGGGTGTGGAGCTTCAGGTGATGATGCCGGTCATTAATGCTCCGTTCCGTCTGATTTTTGCATTCAATCCGAATCGGATTGACCGCACCTATTTCGGAACGGCAACTGGCCTGCCATTCTTCATTAGAGAGAAAGGGCGGGATTTCAAATTCACAGTGGGAAGAACATTCTAAGAAATTCCGAAGAGAGGGTGAGATGAGAAGAGAAATTCTTGTTGTTCTTGTTTTGATTTTGTTGCCGGCGGCATTGCTTGCGCAGGCGCCGGTAACGCAGCCCCAATCGACCGCTCCGGCCCCGGCCGCAGCGCCGAGGCAGACGCCCGCTCCGGCGGCTCCATCGGCCGGGGCAGCTACGGCAATCGGGGGGTCCAAAGTTGCCGTGATCGATTTGCAGCGCGCTATAACTGAGAACCAGGAGGGCAAGAAGGCTCAGGACGAATTCATGAAGGAGATTAGCAAGCGGCAGGGGGACTTTGATAAGAAGCAGAAGTCGCTCGACGAAATGCAGAACAAGCTTAAGACACAGGCCAACCTGTTAAGCGACATAGCCAAGGCCGACCTGGGCAGGCAGATCGATCAGACGACCACCGACCTGAATCGGATGAACGAGGACGCACAAAAGGAACTCGGCGATCTGCAGCAAAAGCTGTTCAGGCCGATTGCGGAGCGGGCCAGCAAGATCTTAAACGCTTACGCGCAGGAAACCGGCTACGCAATCGTTTTCGATGTCTCCAGCCAGGCCAATAGTATCATCTACGTCCAGGATGTCGCGGACATCACTACCGAAATCATCCGCCGCGTAGATGCCGAAGCCGGCAAGGCGGCTGCGAAACCAGCCGAGCCTGCAAAGAAATAGATTGCGAATTTCGAATTGCGAATTTCGGATTTGGGGTGCACAACTCTCCCTAAATTCGAAATTCGAAATTCGAATTTCGAAATTCTTTCATGGAACTGCGCATTGCTGAGATCATGCGGATTCTTCCGCACCGGCATCCGTTTCTCCTGGTGGACCGTGTTATTGAGGTCGACCCTGACAAACGCATCGTTGCGCTGAAGAACGTCAGCATCAATGAGCCGTTCTTCAACGGTCATTTTCCAGGCACCCCCGTCATGCCCGGCGTTTTGACGATCGAGTCTATGGCCCAGGCAGGTGCCATACTCGGGTTGCTTGAAAAGAACGCTGACCTCAGCAAAACACTCGTCTACTTCCTGGGAATAGATGAGGCCAAGTTTCGCCGGCCTATCGTTCCGGGTGATCAGATGCGGATTGTCGTGGAGGTCATCCGCCGCAAGGCGAGCGTCTGGAAAATGAAAGGTGAGGTATGGGTCGGTTCCGAGCTTGCGGCCGAAGCGGTCCTGCTTTCCTCGATTGGTCAACAGCCGTGAAGAGGATTTCGGATTTCGGATTTCGGATTTCGGATTTGCCGCCCCGCTGTGAGCGAGTTCCGGTCCCCCCAATCCGAAATCCGAAATCCGAAATCCGAAATTTCCCATGATTCATCCCACGGCCATCGTCAGTCCAGAAGCCCGGATGGCTTCCGACATTTTCATTGGGCCGTATTGTCGCATCGGGGGCCGGGTTCAAATCGGGCGCGGCTGCCGATTCGATTCCCACGTAGTCGTCGAAGGTCCGACGACGATCGGTGATAACAATCATTTCTTCCCGTTCGGGACCGTCGGACTTCCACCGCAGGATCTCAAGTTCGAAGGCGAGGAGACATTCCTGACAATCGGTTCCGATAACGTATTTCGCGAGTTCGTGAATATCCATCGGGGAACAAAGGGGGGCGGCGGACATACGAAGATTGGCGATCAGAATCTCCTCATGGTGTACGTACACGTCGCTCACGACTGCATCGTCGGGAGCCACGTCATCTTGGCGAATGCCGCCACGCTGGGCGGTCACGTTACGATCGAGGATCACGCGACCATCGGAGCATTCTCTGGCGTCCACCCCTTTTGCCGCATCGGAACACATGGTTATGTCGGCGGCTACAGCGTCATTACCAAAGATGTCTTGCCGTATTCAAAAACTGCCAGCGAGCGAAACACGCGCGCATTTGGCGTTAACACGATTGGGCTCGAACGAAAGGGTTTCACGTCCGAACAGATCAACAACATCAAGGCGGCTTTCCGGCTACTCCTGCAGTCGAAGCTCAACACCAGTCAAGCCGTAGAAAAAATCCGCGACAAAATCCAAGCGCCGGAGGTTCAGGTCCTCTTGGATTTCATCGAGACATCCACGCGTGGCGTCATCAAATAGATACGGTCTGATTGCCGGAAACGGAAAATTTCCTTTCCTCGTGCTTGAAGCCGCACGAAGCCTGGGCATCGAAATGATTGTCGCGGCTATCCATGAGGAGACATTTCCGGAAATCGAACAGCATGCCCCGACTGTCCATTGGATGTCCCTCGGTCAACTTGGAAAATTGATCAAGACTTTCAAGTCTGAAGGTGTGAGTCACGCGATTATGGCGGGACAGGTCAAGCACAAGCAGATCTTCAGTTCGATCGTACCCGACCTCAAGATGATTCAGTTACTGGCAAGCGTTGCAACGAAGAACACGGATTCGCTTATTGGTGCTGTGGCGAAGGTGCTCGAAGACGAGGGCATCCACCTGGTCGATTCAACGCGCTTTTTGCAGCCGCTGCTCCCCGATCCTGGTGTGCTGACGCGGCGCTCTCCCTCTGAAGATGAGAAGCGAGATCTCGATTATGGTTATCAGATCGCGCGTGAGCTAGGCCGTGTGGACCTGGGACAGACCGTGGTGATCACGGATGGCGCGTGCATCGCCCTGGAAGCCATGGAGGGGACCGACGCTGTAATGGAACGAGCGGCGACATTGGCCAATGGGCGGCCTCTGCGGGTTGTTAAGCTGGCGAAACCGAATCAGGATTTGCGATTCGATGTTCCAGTGATTGGGCCGGCAACCGTTCGATTGATGGCGCGTCTAAAGGTGACGGCTTTGGCCATTGAAGCCCGCAAGACTCTCATGATCGACCGCGACCAGCTTGTTCGTGAGGCGGACGCGCACGGCATAGGGATAATCGCAGTGGAATGATTTTCGCGTTATTGACGTAATTCGCGCCCGCGAATCAGGCGAATGACGCAAAATTTTTATGGTCAGAGTAGCTGTCATTGGCGTCGGGCATCTCGGGAAACAGCATGCACGCCTGTATGCGGAGCTTGAGGGTGTGGAATTGGCAGGAATCGTCGATATTCTCGAGCCCCGAGCCCAGGAGATCGCGTCGCTGTACAAGACAGCCGCCTTCACCAATTACCGCGATATTCTCGGCAAAGTCGATGCAGTTAGCCTGGCAATCCCAACCAGCGATCATGCACGGGTAGGTGTTGATCTGCTCGAACACGGCCTGGATGTTCTGGTTGAGAAGCCCATTGCTTCCGCCGCCGAAGAAGCCAGATCTCTGATCGAGGCCGCAGCCCGGAACAAGCGCATACTTCAGGTGGGTCACGTCGAGCGGTTCAATCCCGTCGTCGCGCTCGCAAGTGAACTGGCGACGCGGCCCCAGTTTTTCGAGATTCATCGTTTGGCTGCCTTCTCTCCAAGGAGCCTGGATATCGATGTTGTTCTTGACCTGATGATTCACGATATCGATGTCGTTTTGAGCCTCGTGCCTGCGCCTGTACGTGAAGTCCGAGCGGTCGGTATTCCAGTGCTCTCCGAGAAGGCCGACATTGCAAATGCCCGTGTGGAATTCGAAGATGGATGTGTGGCTAACTTTACCGCAAGCCGCGTCAGTCTGGAAAAAACGCGAAAACTTCGTTTTTTCCAGCCCCATGACTATATTTCGGTAGATTATGCAAGCCAGACCGGGACGATGGTTTCGCTGCGAATGGGACGTGTCACCGAGCGTAAGCTGGAGCCGCTCCCAAAGGAGCCATTACAGGTGGAACTCGGGGGATTTATTGAGTGTGTGCAAAGGCGTGGAACTCCGGCTGTGTCAGGAGAGGAGGGGCTCCGCGCACTTGAGTTGGCGATGCGCATAAACTCTGCCATCGCTGAACGACTTATGCTACGTTGAACAGAATGTTGTTAGATCAACAACAAGATCTTGATCTGCAGCCGCGGAGGACTAAGACTCTGCTGATTTCGGTGGGGGTTCACCTGCTGCTTATCGCGGTGATCGCTCTAAATCCGGACTTTCTCACATCCACGCCAAAGCGGATCATCCGAATTGCGGGTCAGGATTATGATCTCAGCAAGAACCAGCTCACCGAACTGGTCATACCGCCGGAAGTTCGGCCAAAGCCGCGCGCCGCTGTGCAAGACAAACCACTCATAGAGCCACCGCCGCAGCCGAACGTACAACCGCCGTCACCACCACCACCACCACCTCCTCCTCCACCACCGCAGGCCCCGCCGGTTGTGATCAGTCCCGAGGACGTAATCGCGGACGGTGCGCGACCGGACGCTCAACCCAAGCCCTCACGTGGTGATACCGCTGAGGCTGCACGCGCCGGTTCAGGGTCGCCCGAACCGCCGAAACCCGCGCCTGCACCGAAAGAACCGGACAGCGGCCGCACGCAAATCGCGCAGAACGCGAATCCGAATGCTCTGAGACTGCCGAATTTCCGGAATAGTGCAGAACACATCATTGACGAATCCCTTGAGGAAGCCCGAAAACGCTACTCCCAGGGCGGCCGCACCGGCATCCCAGGTGTGATTCAGGAGGATCCGAATTTCTCGACGGAAGAGCCTACGATTCTTTCAGACACTCGAGGATACGACTTCGGCCCCTATATGAACCAGGTCGTCAATCGCGTGCGTGTGAACTGGTATTCGCTGATCCCCGAGATTGCGAGACTGGGCAAGAAAGGCCGGGTTGTGATCATTTTCACGATAACGGCAAGCGGCGGCATCCAGGATCTGCGGTTGGTGGCAAATTCCGGCACCGAGCCGCTGGATCGCGCCGCCATGGGCTCGATTACCGCATCGAATCCATTTGCAAAATTACCGCCGGGTTACGATGGTGATCACCTCGTTTTGCAGTTCACGTTTCTCTATAACATTCGATGATGCGTAAGGTATTGGTTGCAGCATTGTTCCTTACTGTAGGGGCGCTCTATGAGCGCCCCGGACGGTCGCAGACCGCCCCTACAGTTCAAGCCGAACCCACGGTTCGAATCGGCCTAAATCCGAATGCCTCGACGGCAAATATTCGTTCATCGGCGGCGTTTACCGTTCAACAAAACAGAACGCGCACGGCTAAATTCTCTACGGTGCTGGCGCTGGACGCCGCCAGTACGAATCGCGTCCTTTCCAGGGCCGACCTTGATTACCGCATGCTCGTGGAGCTTGATGCGGGAAAGCTGCTCGTGCTTCCCTTGAAAGCGAAAGTGAGAATCGAGCCGACGGGGACGCCGATTGAAATCGAAAATCGAACATATCGAGGGGCGATCGAAGTATTCGGCAATTCGCGGAATTCGTTTACGATTGTGAACGACCTCCCGCTCGAAGAATATTTGCTTGGCGTTGTGCCCAACGAACTCAGTCCGGGGACATACGGGCAGCTCGAAGCTCTCAAGGCGCAGGCAGTGGCAGCGCGCACCTATGTCCTCCGAAACATGGGGCAATACAAAAGCGAGGGCTATGACATCTGTGCCACCGATGCATGCCAGGTGTATTTTGGCGCCGGAACCGAAGATCCCCTTGCGAGCCGGGCTGTCACGGAAACACATGCCGTGATCGCAACCTACGATGACAAACCCATCAACGCTCTGTACAGTTCCACGTGCGGGGGCAGAACTGAGAACGCCGAAAATATTTTCGATGAAAAGGTTCCATATCTGGTTTCCACGATTTGCGAATACAAACATCCCCAGCCGCTGCCGTTTTCTTCGTCGCGATCTTTTCCAGACTGGAAGGACGCCGTTCTGACCGTAGCAGGTGTTTCGAATTACACCGAAGCGCGACGCTTCATGAGCATCGCAGGCCAGGGTGAACCCCCTTCCGCGGAGCCGGGCGCGCTGGCGACATTCATTCGCGAATCGTTCTATCCGACCGTGCAAACGACTTCCGATCTTTCTTTCATCACCGAACAGGGCATCCTGCCGGCCGGTGGTTCAGTGCCTGCCAGGGAAGTTCTCTTCCGGCTGATCGAGAAAAAAGGCGCCTTTGAATGGCAGCAAGGTGTGCTGATTTTCTGGGATGGCCAGACCATGAAACTCTTGGTCAACGGACAGCCGAAGGAATTCAAGCTGAGTCCTGATGCTCCCATCTACCAGCGGATTGGCGATGAACGCCTGGCGTTGAGGCAAGGCTCGTGGATTGGCGGCGAACTGATGGAATTCCGCGCGATCGACAATGCGATCCAGATGTTGGTTTATCGCATCAATTTTGCCAACCCTGCGGCGGACCGGTACTCGCGGCTGGCGTTGTGGCAAGTCCACAAGACTCGTCAGGAGTTGGAAGCGGCCTTTAAACCGCTCAGTATCGGGCTGCTTCAAGATATGCGAGTGATTGAGCGTGGGCCCTCCCAGCGGCCCGTTAGTACCGAGGTGGTCGGCTCCAGCGGCCGCCGAACGGTACGTGCTCTTCGTCTTCGCACGTTGCTTGGGCTGCGCGACAGCTTGTTCTCTTTCGACATCGAACGAAATTCTCCCGGCGAGATCATCGGCATGACCTTTTACGGGCGAGGCTGGGGCCATGGGGTCGGCATGTGCCAGGTCGGAGCCTACGGGATGGCGCTGGACGGCGCGACCTACGAAGAGATCCTCAAGAAATATTACAAGGGAATTGAACTGAAGAAAATCTACTGAGATTTCGAATTTCGAATTGCGAATTTCGAATTTGCCCCTGTCGCCTAAATTCGCAATTCGAAATTCGCAATTCGAAATCTCCCCATGTATCCTCTCATCGCAATCGTTGGCTCTACCGCCAGTGGTAAATCTGAACTCGCGTTGTTTCTAGCGGAAACGTTTTCCGGTGAAATTGTCAATTATGATTCTGTCCAGGTTTTTCGATATTTGAACATCGGCACGGCCAAGCCGGCCCCGGAGGAACAACATCGTGTTCCGCATCACATGATTGATATTTGTGAACCGACGGAAATTTTTACCGCCGGCGCCTACCAGCGCGAAGCAAGGCGAGTGCTGGATGATATCCGGCAGAGGCGGAAGCTGCCGATTCTCGTGGGTGGCACAGGGTTATATTTGCGCGCCCTGACCCAAGGATTGTTCAATGGGCCGGGGCGATCCTTGTATTGGAGAAACCGTCTGGAGATGATCGGGGAACGAAAAGGGCGCGCCTATCTTCATCGTATCCTATCGCGTCTTGATCCTGCGGCCGCGGCCCGAATAGCGAAACGTGACAAGCCGAAGATCATTAGGGCTCTCGAAGTCCGGCTGGAAACCGGGAAGACGCTTTCTCAACACCTTGGAGAAAAACCGCGGCAGCCGCTAGCAGGATTCAAGGTCTGCTATGTAGGGCTCAATCCGCCGCGTGAAGATCTTTACCGCCGCATTGACGAGAGGGTTCGCCGAATGTTCAATGCAGGACTGGTCGACGAGGTCCGGCACCTGCTTGCGAGAGGCATTCCCCCGAGTGCAAAGCCATTTGAAGCGATCGGCTATCGCCACGTGCTGGCCGAGCTAGATTCCTGTAACGCCTTGGAAGAGACTATTCGTATAATCCAGCGTGATACGAGACGCTATGCAAAGCGTCAAATGACATGGTTTAGAAAACAGCCGGATGTCACATGGTTTGATGGGCCTGGAGATAGTGAACAGATCAAGAACAATGTCCGTCAGTTTCTCCAACCGTTCCTCAGCGTGGGTTTTCCCACGCCGTTTTTAACTTTTTAGGGAGTTCCTATGGAAAACAAAGCACCTTCCCAGAATATCCAGGATGTTTACCTCAACACCGTCCGTCGTGAAAAGCTGCCTGTGACAGTTTTCCTCATAAGCGGTGTAAAATTGATAGGAAAGATCAAGGGGTTCGACAAGTATTCGGTCATTCTTGAAGCGAACAACCAGGAGCAGTTGATCTTCAAGCACGCGATCTCGACGGTAACCACAGCAAAGATGGCGCCGGCACCACCACCGCCACCGCCCATACCGCAGACTGCCGCGACTGAACGATCATCGTGAGCATTGGGGAAGCTGGATTGGCCGCGAATTGCGCGAATCACGCGAATGGGCCGCATAATGTTTATACGTTGCGAGATCACAATAAGGCAGCGGCCCATTCGCGTGATTCGCGCAATTCGCGGCTAAGAAAATTCGTCAAAGATATCATTAATGGAAAGCGCAATATTGGTCGGTAATCACGCTCTCGATGAGCTGCGTGAGTTGGCAACATCGGCCGGTGCTCGAGTCATCGATGAGGTGGTCCAGCGCCGCGACCGTCCCGATCCTGCCACCTACATTGGTAAAGGCAAAGTCGAAGAAATCCGCGAGCAAGTTGTTCTCGAGGGCGTGGACGTTGTTATCTTCGACGACGAGCTTTCGCCCAACCAGGCCAAGAATCTGGAAGAAGCTCTCGATACCAAAGTCGTCGATCGCACAGGCCTCATATTGGACATTTTTGCGCGGCGCGCTCGCACCAAAGAGGGCAAACTCCAGGTGGAGTTGGCCCAGCTAACTTATAGACTGTCGCGTTTGGCCGGCTACAGCGCGCATCTTTCGCGGCTCGGCGGCGGAATTGGTACCCGCGGTCCTGGTGAAACAAAGCTCGAGATGGACCGCCGGCAGATCCGGCATCGCATCAGCACCTTGAAGAGGGAAACCGAGCAGATCCGAAAGCATCGGCAACTCCATCGCGAACGCCGGCGCCGCGATCAGCTTCCTCTAGTGTCACTCGTCGGGTATACGAATGCCGGAAAATCCACACTCTTTCGCGCGCTTTCCAAAGAAAACACGCTGATTTCACGACGGCTCTTTTCGACTCTCGACACACTGATTCGGCGCATTCAGCTCGGCAGGGATTTCCCAGTCCTGATCTCCGATACAGTTGGATTCATCCGAAAACTTCCTCATCAACTGGTTTCGGCATTCCGGGCCACTCTAGAAGAGGTTGTGGAAGCCGATTTGATATTGCATGTCATCGACGTTTCAGATCCCGATCGAGATGAGAAACAATGCGTCGTCTTGGACGTCTTAAAGGATATAGGCGCGGGCGGCCACCCGCTGTTGACCGTCTATAACAAGGCGGACCTGTTGGCTCTCCCCTTGGGAGACGCTGGCCGAAGGCGGGGTGAGGGTCTCAGTACCGATGGATTGATCATCTCTGCGGTCAGTGGTGACGGTCTGGACCGGCTGGTTGAAGAAATTGTTCATCACGTGACTCCCCTACGGGTATGAATCTACTTTTAGTGTTGCTGCTTCTCCAGTCTTTGCTGCTCCCGCCACGCTATGCGATGGAGAACCCGGCGGCCGTGTCGGCAGTTCCGGAAAAGCTGAAAAAAGATTATGACAAGCTGTGGTCGCGTTTTACGGTAGGAAAGGACGACTCTAAAGTCCTGACCGACTTCGACAGACTTCTCAAGAGGCAAAAGAATTTCGAAGGGGCCGTCTTGGTACAGGCTTATATCCACCTCTACACAAGGAACGAGCCGGAAGCCGCGAACAAGCTCGAACAGGCATTAGCGATAAACCCGAATAACCGAATCGCAATTTACTATCTTGCGGAGTTGGCGTTCGCGCGTGCCGATTATGCGCGAGCCAGTGACCTGTACGCGAGGCTCCTCGCCGTTAATAACACGCGGAGCGACTTGGAAACGAAGCGTGAAAAAGCCCTGCTGCTTGCCACCGATAACCTGCTTCGATCCGCAGACCGAGCCGAGCAGGAGAACCGTCTGGCCAACGCCGAGGAGCTGTACCGCCAGGCCCTTCTCATTGCGCCCAACGAGCCCACGTTCCATGAGCGATTGGCCCAGCTCCTGGGAAAAGAAAAGAAATGGGATGAAGCGCTCGCGCAGTATCGCCGCCAACTGGAATTGGGAGGCCAAAGAGGGGATACCGAAAAGAATATTGCCGAGGCTTTGATGAACCTCGGGCAAACGGAGGAAGCCCGTGAGGTTCTGGACCGGTTGCGCAAACAGGGAAGTGTTGACGAAAGTCTTGAAGCAAAAGTGAATGAGTTGGAGGATTTGGGCCGCTGGGGCAATGACATCGGTTCGTTTCGCGAAATCAAGGATGCGGACTCCCTGACAAGGGAGCAACTTGCGGCTGTGATCGTCCGGTATTTTCCGCAGTTTACAGATTTCCGGCAGCTTCCTCAGATCGTAACGGATATCGAGGGTTCCTGGGCCAGGGTTGAAATCCAGACCGTGGTCGGGATTGGGTTGATTGATCCGCTCCCCAACCACACCTTTGAGCCTGCCACTCCGATCAGCCGTGGCCAGTTCGCGCTTCTACTGAGTCGTATGATCAGCTTGCTGAGCATATCTCCGAACAGCGCTCCGCCGATTCCCTTAACAGACGTGGTTCCGAGCACTACGTTATATTCGGAAATCCAGCTGATCGTGGGCCACGGACTGATGAGCCTCGACGATGGAGGCAACTTCAACCTCAACGGAAACGTGTCCGGCAAGGAGGCCGTCAGTGCCGTGGAGCATCTACTCGCCTTGTCGCGCAGAAAAGACGCGTAGGAATTTCATTTTCCTTACGTTGTGAACGGACGCGGAAAAAGTAGGCTTGGCAACCGGCCTCGTGTAAACTCCGACACAAGAGGAGGGAGCGGACTCTTCTTGTGTGGCATAGTCGGTTATACGCACCGTAGCCAGCCGACAAATTCGACCTATATTCGCAAGGCTGTTCGTGTGCTCGCGCACCGCGGTCCGGATCAGCAGGGCGTATATGAGAGTGCGGACGTGTCTCTGGGCGCAGTCCGTCTGAAGATCATCGACCTTGCCTGCGGCGACCAACCTCTGGTGAGTGAAGACCGGAACACCGTCATCATCTTCAACGGAGAAATTTATAACCACGCCGAGGTGCGCGAGGAACTTCGCGCTCGTGGGCACCGGTTTCTTTCATCAAGTGATACAGAGGTTATTCTGGCGGCTTTTCGCGAATGGGACACAAATTGCTTCACGCGATTGAGGGGAATGTTTGGGCTTGCGCTTTGGACTGAATCTCAAAGCCGCCTGATCCTTGCACGCGACCGTCTGGGCATCAAGCCTCTGTATTTTTATCGGGCGGGAGCCGACATCTGCTTCGCATCCGAAATCAAAGCTCTCCTTGAACATCCCGCAGTGCAACGGCGGATCAGTATCGATGCGCTGAATTGCTTTCTCTCCCTGAATTATGTTCCCAGCCCTCATTCGATGGTCGAGGGCGTTCAGAAACTGCCGCCCGGTCATTGGCTCGAGTGGATCGATGGAAATATACGATTGACGGCATACTGGCGCCCGCCAAACATCGATCCGCAGCCTTGGACGTTAGAAGATGCCAAGCATAAGTTGGACTCCTTACTGCGCGAGTCCGTCCGAGAACATTTGATTTCCGACGTGCCGCTGGGAATTTGGGCCAGCGGCGGCCTCGATTCTTCCACTCTTGTACACTACGCCGCACAAGCCACCACGGCGCGCCTCAAAACTTTTTCGATCACGTTCAATGGACGAAGTTTTGACGAAAGCCGCTATATCGCGCAGGTAACTGAGCGCTACGGCACCGACCACACACAATTCGACCTGAACACGGATGTCGATCTGCCCTCCGCGATTGAGCAATTTGCCTATTATTCCGATGATCCCTGCGGCGACTCCGGAGCATTGCCGGTATGGTTCCTCGCGAAGATGAGCCGCGAACAAGTGACTGTGGCTCTTTCCGGCGAAGGGGCTGATGAGCTCTTTGGCGGCTACATCACGTATTTGGCCGATCGCTATTTAGGCTGGCACAGGCGCCTTCCACCGCCGTTTCGGAAAGCGGGCCTGGGACTGGTACGATATATACCTGTGTCGGATGAGAAGATCAGCCTTGAATACAAGCTCAAGCGCTTCTTTCAGGGATCGTTGATGTCTGCCGAAGCTGCACATGTGTTCTGGAATGGTGCGTTTGCGGAAGATGAAAAATCAGAGTTCTTCCTTCAAAACCACGAGTGCCCTTTGAAAGAGATTCTCGAGCGAATGCCGGCCGGTTTCGGACTCAATCGATATTTGATGTTCGACCTCCAGTACTACCTGCCGGATGACATCCTCTGCAAAGTTGACCGCATGAGCATGGCGCACTCGTTGGAGGTGCGCCCGCCATTCCTCGATCACCGGATTTGTGAGTTTGCATTATCGCTTCCTGAGAAATTCAAGATCCGCGGATCGCAACTAAAATTCATACTCCGGGAACTCATGAAGGATAAATTGCCCGCCTCGATTCTGGTGAGGAAGAAGGTTGGATTTGATATACCGGCCCATGAGTGGTTCCGTGGGGCGCTTCGACCGTTCCTCCTGGACACGATCACAGAAGACACAGTAAAGAACACCGGGCTTTTCCGCTGGGATGGGGTCGAGTCTCTTCTAAAAGATCATCTCGACAGGCGCGCAAACTGGGGTTATCACTTATGGGGTCTGATGATACTGCTGCTGTGGATGAAGAAGTGGAACATGTACCTGCCAGAGCCTGCGAAGCGTCAAACGCTCGAGCAAAACATCGGCGTTCCAACGCTGCTGTGATCGTCATTTTTCTCGCCTCCGCCATTTTTCTCGGTACTGCGTTCAGCCCCCCGCATCTCATGGATGACGTCGATGCTGTGGAGGCACAAATCGCTCGCAACATGCTTCAGTCGGGCGACTGGGTAACTGCGCGGCTTAACGGCGTCCCGTATCTTGAAAAGTCGCCACTGGGTTACTGGCTGACCGCCATTTCTTACAGCATCTTTGGCGTCCACGATTGGGCGGCACGCTTGCCGTTGGCACTTGTGGTCGTGACGTTGTGCTGGATAACCCTCTGCTTTGGCAAGTGGGCGTTCGGCCCAGACGCCGGATTTTACTCGGGATTGGTGTTGAGCACGTGCATTGGTATGTTTCTCTTCACGCGCATCCTGATTCCCGATGCGATCCTCACCCTGGCAATCACCGTCGCAATGTGGTCCTTCCTTCGCGCGCTCGATCCGGCTGGAGAAAAATCGCGCTTGTGGGCAACATTTCTCGCCATTTCGTTTGCAATCGGACTACTGCTGAAAGGACTGATCGCGGTTGTCCTCCCGGCGGGCGCGGCACTGATATACATGGCCGCAACACGCCAGCTCTTTTCACGGGACACTTGGCGCAAACTTCATCCGGTCTCAGGATCACTTATCGTCGTACTGATCGCTGCGCCCTGGCACGTACTTGCCACGGTGCGCAATCCGCCTCTGTTCGATTTCTCAACGCACAGCGGGCCGGGACAGTACCACGGTTTCTTTTGGTTTTATTTCATCAACGAACATGTACTGCGGTTCCTGAACCTTCGTTATCCGCGCGATTACAACACGGTGCCCCGGCTCTGGTTCTGGTTGCTGCATGTTGTCTGGCTTTTTCCATGGAGCGCCTATGGACCGGCGGCTGTGCGGCTCGATTACAAACCGATCGACCGTGCGGGCCGTGCGCGCTTACTGGCTCTTTGTTGGATCGGAGTCGTACTCGTTTTCTTTACGTTTTCGACAACACAGGAGTACTACTCGATGCCGGCCTACCCTGCATTCGCTCTTCTGCTCGGCTGCGCCATGACCACGCAAGATGCATGGATACGACGCGGAATGAAGGCGTTAATGGCTGTTATCGCGTTGGCGCTTGCGGTCATCGCCGTGATTCTCTGGAACGTGTGGGCATTACCCACGCCTGGCGATATTTCGTCCGCACTTACGCAACACCCGGAACTGTATACATTGTCGCTGGGGCATATTGGGGACTTGACTTTGCAATCGTTCTCCTACCTTCGCGTTCCGTTGATGCTCGCGGCAATTGCGACATTGTTTGGGACTGCCGGGATTTTCATCTATCGTAATGAAAAACGTCGTGCGTTCTTTGCAGCGGCTCTCATGATGCTCATCTTCTTTCACGCGGCGCGGCTGGCGATGATTACGTTTAACCCATATCTTGGTTCCAAGGTTTTGGCTGATGCTTTGATGAATGCGCCGCCAGGCAAGCTGATCGAAGCCGACGCCTATTATGCGTTTTCGTCAGTTTTCTTTTACACCGGGCGTCCGGCTCTTCTTTGGAACGGTAGAGTGGACAACTTGGAGTATGGCGCCTACGCGCCCGCCGCGCCGCATGTCTTTATCGATAATGATGACTTTCAAAGACTCTGGCGTGGTCCCGAACGGTACTACTTGCTTGCTCGTAACGAGGATCTGCCGCGCATCGAAAAACTTGCCGGCCGAGCCTCCGTCCACGTCGTAATCAACAGTGGCGGGAAATCTTTACTGAGCAACCAGTGATCCTTCGTATACTCCTCTTCTCTTCTGTTGCCGGACTCGTTTCCAGCACCATTTATTTAATGTTGGTTCTGGTCGCAGCGAAGCTTTTTCGCGCCAGCGCCCGGAACGAGACGGCCATGCCGCCGCAGTGGCCGCCCGTGAGTGTCCTTAAACCTTTGCATGGAATGGAGCCACAGCTCGACGGGAACTTAAAGAGCTTCTTCCTGCAGGATTATCCAGACTTCGAGATCATCTTCGGCGCACGTCATGGCACAGATCCGGCGCTGAGGATCGTCGAGTCCCTTCAACAGAAATATCCCCACGTCAGAACACGCATTGTCCTGTCGGGTGAACCTGTCTGGCCCAATGCCAAGGTGTTCGCTTTGGACAAGATGCTGGCTCTTGCCGCTGCACCGTACGTGGTGATTACCGACAGTGACGTTTGTGTGAGCCGGGGCTGCCTGAAGGCGGTCGTTGCTCCATTACTCGATACGAAGGTTGGCGTAGTGACGTGCCTGTATCGAGGCGTCGCTGCAGGTGGGTTTTGGTCGGTACTTGAGGCGCTTGGCATGTCGATAGAGATGCCGTCCGGCGTTCTCGTGGCGAGAATGCTCGAAGACATGAAGTTTGCGCTAGGGCCAACCATGGCTACGCGCAAAGACGTGCTGGATGCGATCGGCGGGATCGGTGTGCTCGGTCAGTATTGTGCGGATGATTATGTTCTCGGAAATCTGGCGCATACACAGGGGAAAGCCGTGGTGCTCTCAGAACACATCATCGACCATGTCGCAATGAATACATCGCTCGGTGCGTCCGTCGCACATCAGGTCCGGTGGATGCGCAGCGCGCGGTTCTCTCGCCGTGCCGGCCACGCCGGCACGGGGCTAACCTATGCAATGCCGTTCGGTCTGCTTGGCGTGGGCGCCGGTTTGGCAGCTCACAGCCTGCAACTTGCAGTGATGTTATTGGGATGGGCTTACGTCAATCGCGTGATTCAAGCGATTGTGACCGGCTGGGGCGTTATGGGCGATATCCAATCGCTCCGGCTCTGCTGGCTGTATCCCGTCCGGGATCTGATGGGCTTCTTTGTGTGGTGTGCCAGTTTTACCGGAAGCGAGATTGTCTGGCGAAACGAGCGTTATCGATTGCTCCGGGATGGAAAGATGCTCATCCAGCGTGATGCGCGCGAACAGCCTTGATGCGACTCTTAATCTCGCGGACCGAATAGATCGCTTTCTTTTGCGACTCGTAATACGTCCTGGAAAGCATCTCGCCAACGAGACCAAGAGAGATCAACTGAATCCCGCACACAACGAGCAGAACCGCAGCGAAGAGCATTGGCCCATGTTCCTTCATGACTTCAACGTGTTGAATGAGCTTTCTATAGCTCAGAAACAAACCCGTCGCGCCGCCCGCAGCAGTGCTCAATAGGCCCCAGCTTCCGAAAAGGTGCAGCGGCTTCGCGGAATAGTCCAAAAGAAATTTGATACAGATCAGATCCAGCAATACCGTGATAGTTCGGGAAAGCCCATAATTCGATTTTCCATTTTGGCGCGCGAAATTCTTGATCGGAATCTCCGCGATGCTCGCACCGGACCAGCTTGCCAATGCGGGAATAAAACGATGCAATTCCCCGTAAAGTTGCAGGTCCTTGATCACTTCGCGGCGGTAGGCCTTGAAGGTAGTCCCAAAGTCGTGGAGATCGACACGGCAGAGTCTGGCGAGCATCCAATTTGCAGTTCGGCTCGGCAATTGACGCGTGAGCCACGCATCCCGCCGCTCACGACGCCATCCACTGACGACGTCGTAGCCCTCATTTAATTTCTCGACGAACGCCGGAATTTCCGCGGGGTCGTGTTGAAGGTCGCCGTCCATGGAGATGATGACTTCGCCTCGAGCGAAATCAAATCCGGCTTTCAGCGCAGCAGTTTGCCCGAAATTCTTGCGTAATCGAATCACAATGACGCGAGCGTCTTCCTCACAGATCTCAGAAAGCATTTTCAACGTCTGATCCCGGCTGCCGTCGTCCACAAACACGATCTCATAGTTGTCACTGACCTCGCGCATGGCTTGGATGACGCGCGAATACAGCGGCCGCACGTTGTCTTGTTCGTTAAAGAGGGGAATAACGACGGAATACCGGACCTGTGTCACAGCTTCCATAATCCTCCACTAGATGTCTGTAGCTGATGAGTTCGATACCAGACTGGTCGATTAGATCGCGAACTTTGCGCGTCGTTAGCAACTCCAGCTCGCGTTCGCGCTGTGACCGAAGGCGAGTCGGCGTTCTGTTCAGCCCATCGTCGACATATCCCGGATGACACATCAGTTCATTCACGCCGCTCTGCAGATCGTGAACAACACGCGTGAAAGCGTCAAAATCTAGAAAACCAGTTTGCGTGATCCCGTAAAAACGCTCAGGAACAACGAATGCCGGGCTTGCTCTCACCGGCCACCACAGCTTCCAGATGGCCGAAGCTGTCTTGCCGAAGAGATACTGTTTCAAGAGGAGCCGGCGCGCTTGACGGTTCCTGAGTAGCAGCGAACGCAGTCCAGGTGCCCTTTCGACAACCGATCGCAGGGCCTTTATTCCATAAGCGGGTGCAACCTTGCAGAGAACCTGAAGCACATTCGGTATCACATGCACGTGCTTGTGTCCATCGACGTGCGTTATTTCCAGCCCAACCCCGAGAGCCCTCTCCAGTTGAGCCTGGATTTCCCGTTCCAGATCAATTGCACGCACTCTTCGTCGAATTAATCCAACGGCGAGCGCGAGCGGATGATCGTAGAGAAAACCACGCGAGCTCGCGAGGCTAGGTATGGTTCCCGGATCGCTCACGGGGTGTCCTTGTGTGAGGTTCAAATGAAGTCCAACGTCCAACCCTGCGTGTTGCCGAGCGAGTGATGCCGCCGATTCGAAAGCCATCCCGTTTACCATTAAGCTCGCGCTCGTAACGATGCCCTGACGATGAGCGAGCACAATGGCTTCATTGACTCCTTGAGTGAGTCCGAAATCATCGGCGGTGACTATCAGCTTTTTGTTCCTAAGCCGGACGTAACTTCCCATTTGCAAGTTCGAACTTCTTTCCACGCCAAACAACCTGATGTCCCATGTAGCACGCCACCCAGATCAGCAACGCGACGCAGTCTCGAGCAGGCAAGAGCCACAGATCGCGCCACACCTGCCGATCACGCAAAACGACAATCCGAAAAACAAAGGCGACGGCAAGTCTGAAAATCAGTGCGGTCGCCAGCAAAATCCACGCCCATGTTGCTCCGCGTGATGCCAATGTTGCGAGGACGCTCCAGGGGATTGCGAAGGTAAAAATTAATCCTGCATATCCGCCTGGGCGTGAGCTGCGTATGGTTCGCGCCCATCGCATTTGGTGCTGAAAGAATGCAGCCAGCGAATAGTCGGCAAGATAATGTTCTACAACGCAATCTGCAAGTTCGACCCGAAGCCCGGCCTTGGTGATGCGATTGCCCAACTCATAGTCATCGGCCAAATAATCTGCGAGCGCCTCCAGTCCACCAATGGCGTTCAGCGTGCGCCGGCGGAACGCCATAGTCGAGCCCAGCGCGAAGTGCATGCCACTCTCGAGCTGATTCGCGCATAGCACACCTGGTGCGAAGTCCGAACTGATTCCCAAAGATTCCATTCTTGAGCCGATGGTGTCCGCAGCAATTCCCCGATACAGACATGTCACCATGCCGACCGAGGCATTCTCGAGCGGACCGGCAACCCGCCGCAGGTAGTCGGCCGGCACACAGATGTCGCTGTCGTTGATGAGCACGTATTCGTACCGGGCTAGCGGAAGCATCTGGAGCAGATTGCTGACTTTAAAATTCATGCCCGAAACTTTTGGACACACAGCGAGTCTGATCGAAACCTTGGGAAACTCGCCCATGACGCGTTCGACTGCAGGCAGGATAGGATCGTGAGGATTCCCTACTCCGAAAATAATCTCGAAGTCTGAATAATGCTGGACGCAGTGACTGCGTAGACTCTCGTAAGCATGCGGATCTACGCCACAAAGCGGCTTCAGAACAGAAACAGGCGGAGTAAAGTTGCTGCCAACATCCTCACGCTTTCTGGAGCGAAAGTTGATCGCGGTCAACACGCAGAAGCAGCAGTAAAGGATGCCGCAGACGGACCCTATTATGGATATGACCTGCAAGAGGGCCCACATCGATCAGCCTATGGATAGAAGTGCGGTGCCAACCGAGACCAATAGCACCCCCGCCCAGCGCACAGGCGCGACTTGTTCATGCAGTAGAAACTTCGCGCCGAACACACCTGCAACATAGCTCAGTGCCGTTGCGGGCACGACGACGCTCACGTCAGCCCATGAGAGCAGAGCCAGCAAAGAAAAAAAGCCAATCGCCATCAGGCCGATCCCAATCCACATCCAACCGATTCGAAAAGCACGGCCCAGGGCGCGCACAGCGCCGGCTGGCCTGAAGATGTCAACTGCGCCGATTTTCTTCATGGCGTGCGTAACGGCGACGTCGCCGGCGGCTCCTGCCAGGACAACGATTGCAATAAATAGAACGAATCGCACGAATCATTCTCCGATTGTGCGCGGCTCCGTTCCGCCCACCAACGCTACTCCGGCAGCGATGAGCAAAACAGCAATCCAACGCGTGGGTGAAATAATCTCGCCGAGTATGAAATATCCGAGCATGGCCACCACGGCATAACCGATAGCGGAAGCAGGCTGCACGTAGCTGAGGTCCGCCCACGAAAGCACGAGCAAATAGGAGATGAAGAAAACAAGCAAGCTCAAAATACCCAGCCATATGACGCCGCTCGTGAATGTCTTCAAGAACACGGCAACGAGCGCCGCCGCGGCGTAATCGTGGATGTCTCCGATCTGTTTCATTCCCTTGCTGAGGAGGAGGTTCCCAGCGGAACTAAAGAAAACCATCGATGCCAGGAGAATATAGGTCTTCTTCTTCATACACGAGTTGTACCCTTTCGTCGCGCGTACCTCCACCGCTCGGCGCGCAGGCGCAGGAAATCGATGGCTTCGGCGTAGAGTCGCCGCCGCTCGTGTGAGTCCCACAAAGCGTCCCGAACAATTCGCCAGACAACGCGCGGACGGAAATAATAAGAGTCGTACAATCGATTCACAGCCGCCATGATTTCTTCACGACACAAGCCGGGATACTCGATATGTGGAAGCTGGTGGCCCCCTTTATCGGCCACAGCTTCCGTTGCCATGAAATTCTTGCCGGCGAGTTGTGTGTACAGCTCGGTGCCTGGATAGGCGTGTGCGATGGAAACCTGGATCGTCTCGACGTCAAGTTCCTTGGCAAAATCGAGCGTGCGCTGGATGGTCTCCCTGGTTTCTCCGGGAAGACCAAGGATGAAGTCCCCATGAATCCGGATGCCTACCTTCTTGCAGTTTTTCGTAAACTCGCGCGCCTGTTCGACCGTCGCGCCCTTCTTGATGTTCTTGAGGATCTGTGGGTCCCCGGATTCAAATCCAACAATGAAGAGTCTTGCGCCTGCGTCAGCCATTGCCTTCAAGGTTTCATAATCGCTGTTCACGCGCGCCGTACACGACCATCGGAAGCCGATCGATTTGAATTTCGAGCAGAGGTCGAGAACGCGTTCCTTGCGAATGTTGAAGGTATCGTCATCGAAGAAAAACTCTTTCGCCTGAGGAAACAGGCGGAGCGCCTGGCGGACCTCGCTCGCGACATTCTCGCTCGAGCGAACGCGCCACGCGTGGCCTGAAAGCGTTTGGGGCCAGAGACAGAACGTGCAGAGCGCAGGGCAGCCTCGAGACGTATAGAAGGAAACGTACGGATGAAGTAAGAATGGAACATTGTAGTTCTCGATGATCAGATCCCGCTTGTAGATCTCGGTAGCAAACGGAAGCTTGTCGAGATCCTCCGTTTGCAACTGCGGCCGCGACGGGTTCAAGCGAATGCCGCCATTCTGCCGATAACCAACGCCGGCAATTTGACTGAGCGGCTTACCTTCGGCAAACTCCACGACAGCGTGGTCGAATTCTCCGCTTACGATGAAATCGATCTCCGGACTGCTTAGCAGGCTTTCGGGTTTGACTTGTACGTGAGGACCGACGAAGGCAACTTTGAGATCAGGCTTCGCATTCTTCATCATCCGCACGAGAGCGATGTCGTTCGAAAATCCAACCGTGGACGTAAACAAGACGACGAAGTCGTAGGTGCGTGCGATCTCGACTGTTTGCTCGGGCGAAACGCTGTGCGGAGAAGCATCCAGCAGACGACTGCCCGGCAACATACCTGCGGGATAACTCAGCCACACCGGATACCAGTAGGATTCAATCTCGCGAGTCGCGGGCCAACGCGAACTGGCGCCGCCATCGAACTTCTCGAAGCTGGGAGGATTCAGCAGGAGCGTTTTCATCACCGAAGTCATACCACATCCACCTTCGCCGCCTTGAACTCCTGGCGCTCACTTTGTTGTAACCCGAAATATTCTAACGGAATAACTGTCCCAGGTCTCCGGTGATATTTAACAAATCGAGCTGGGCCTTCTGACGATCGTAGTCGCTATCGAGAAAAGAGGCCCATTTATCGTTTTCGTCCAGCCGCGCTCGCTCGACGTCACGTAGGTTCGCGCGACCTTCTTCAAACCGGGCCTGGATTACTTGAACATTTTCTTGCGCCAGCTTCAGCTCGAGCCGGGCAACCTCGCGCCCCGCATCGAGCTCGCGCAAACGCTGATACTGCCGGCCGACCTCGAGTTCCACACTCTGCTGTTTGTTTTTCAATTCCATTTCAGAGGCGGTCAACTCGCCGCGTGCCAACGCAACGCTGGCCGATCTCTGCCCGCTGACGATGGGAATACGAACCTGAAGTCCCACGTTAAAGTTGTTTCGCTGAAATCTTCTGAAATAATCGTCAAAGTTATTAAATCGAGCGAACAGGCCATACTGGCCAAACAAATCCACCGTAGGCCACTTCGTTCCGATCTCCCCGGCCAGCCGGCGCTCGCGGGCACGCCGCTCATAGTTTGCCTGCCGCAATTCCAGGTTGGTCCTGAGCGCCCGGTCGATCAAATCGCTTTCCCGCTGCGGTTCATCCAGAGACAACGCTTCGGACTCCACTTCAATCCGCCGGTCCGCCGGCATGCCAAGCAAAGCAGCCAATTCATGCTGAAGCACTCTCTCCCGGCTTTCAAGCTGCACGATGCGCCGCTCTAAACGCGCCTCAGCAAGTTCTGCGCGAGTCCCTTCGATTGGCAATTCGACACCTTCGTTTATCCTCTGCCTGGTGAAATTCAGAATGCGCGCGCTGCTTTGCCGCTGGTTTCGCATCAGCTCCAGAGAATGGCGAACTTTTCCCAGCTCGAGGTAGTCCGAGGTGGTCTGAAGCATGACCGAGTTCCGTGTCTTCTCCAGTTCCAACCGCTGAGCCTCGGTGCGCTCATTGGCTGCAAGCGCCTGCCCGCGCAACGAAGGATTGAATATCGTCTGAACGTACGAAAGATTAACGATCGACGGCGCAGCTCCTCCTGGAGTTTGCGGAAAGCCGTACGTATAGGCTGCGCCCGATCCGGTATACAGGTTCGGCCTGAATGCGGAAGCGTTCACCCTGGCCGTGTTCTGGGCAACGTTGTAACGAACCTGGGCCAATGCCACTTCGCGGCTGTTCCGCAGCGCCAGGTCTACGGTCTGCTTGAGACTGAGCGATTCCGACTCCTGGGCGGCAAGCGTGGCCGGTATGACAAAACACGCTGCCAATAGCGGGATGCAATGGAGCCATCGGGTTTCATTCATAACGCAGTGCTTCAGTTGGTTGAAGTTTGGCCGCCCGGCTGGCCGGCAAATATCCAAAAATGATTCCGGTTATGCACGAAACAGCGAACGCCGTAACGATGGCCAAACCGGAAATCGGAATAGTCATGCCTTCGGGCAGGAGCGGGCGGACGATGACGGGAATACTGATCGCAATCGCGATGCCCAGGATCGCGCCAGTCCCACTGATAATCAGAGCTTCAAGCAAAAACTGGTACAAAATTTCACGGCTTCGTGCGCCGATCGCCTTCCGGACTCCGATCTCGCGCGTTCGTTCAGTGACGGTGACCAGCATGATGTTCATGATTCCGACGCCGCTAATGATCAAGGTTACGGAGCCAACCGCCAATAGAACGATAGTCACTGCCAACGAAATATTGCGGGCGGCTTCGAGAATCGCAGTGAGATTCTGAACGTTATAGAGCGCACCGGCACGGTGACGGTTTCGGAGGACTCGTTCGACTTGCCGCGTAACTGAGGGTACAGCCTCCGGAGCTACTGCTTGTGCATACAGCACCTTGACCGTATCGGTCCCGGCATAACTCTTCAACAGATCAAACGGAACAATGACCGACTCTCGCGCGATCTCCGATTGTCCGAAGGTTGCCACTCGTTCTTTGAAGACGCCGACGATCGTGAATCTCAATTCACCGACTCGGATGTCCTGTCCAACGGCATCTGTGCCGGGGAAAACGACGCGCGCCAGGTCTTCTGTTAAGAGACAAACCTTACTGTGCGATTGCATGTCGTCCGCGTCAAAATAACGGCCACTGACGACCAGAAGATTCCGAATTGCTTCGAACCCTTCAGTGACGGCAACGAGTGTAACGGGCCGCTCCACCCCTCCAGCGACGACGGTCATTTGTATGTCGTGCGTGCCGGCGACGTGCGTTACATCGGGAATGTCGCGCTCGACAGCATCCAGATCACCTCGCGTGACTTCATCACCGAGCGTCGCACTCTGACTGCCGGTGCGCACAAGTTCGGCATACACGATGTTCGAACCAACGCCTTCAATTTGCGCAATGATGTAGTTTTTACCGACCAGCGAAATCGTGACGACCAGGACGATACACGCACTGCCGATCACGACTCCCAACATTGTCAGAAGCGCCTTGATCTTGTTGGATCGCAACGCGGCAATCGCGATTTTCCAAACTTCACTTTGAATCAATGCGGCGTAGCCACTCCATTGTTGAACGATGTGAGGGATAGTTGCTTCTCTCTGGCACACTTGCGAGATACGACTTCAGGAGCTGTTCGGCAAGGGACAATTCTGTGTGTTGCAAGACGAGAGAAACACCGTGATAGTATTCGAGACGCGGATCATGCGAATCCACGCGCGCAGCGGCTTCCAGGGTCCGAGCGAGATTTGCAGGATCCTTGCGATCCACAAAGAACTCGGCGGCTTCCGTATAGGCCTCGAAATTACTCGGATGCTGATCCAGGATGGCGAGGTATTCGGTTTCAGCCGCTTTCCACTGCTTGTCCGCCGTCAGATAAGCGGCTAGAGCCAGCCGGCCCTGAAGCGGATCAAGCTGTGAGATTGCTTCGATTTGCTTCCGGGCGTTTTGCTTGTCTCCCCCGACGATCCACGGCGCCTCGACGCAATACTGCATGAGATCACGCCTGGCTTCGATGCTCCGCGGAGCCAGACGCACTGCCGCTTCAAAAGCCTGTTTCACTTTTCTGGCCAGAAAGAAACTGTGGCTTTGTTCGGCTTTGCTCCCGTAAGCCCGGCCCAGCCATCGGTTGTATTCCGCATTCTGCGGCCCAAGCTTGACAGCCATTTCAGCGTGTTGAACAGCGTTGTCGTAGTCCCGCATTTCGTAATAGGACCGAGCCAGCCAGTAATGAAGAGACGAATCCTGTGGTGATTGAGCGAGCGCGTTCGTCAGCGTCCTGACGGCTGCAGCGTAGTTGCTCGAATCAAATTGCGAACGTGCCGTTTGAATTGGCTCTTCGAGCGCCGGGGCCGCTCCAGTATTCAACAGGGCTGAAAGTAGTAAAACGCAGAAAATCATTTTTCTTCGGCTAAAGTTACTGCCTGTCCTTCGTGCAGTTCAGAATTTCCAGGCAGAGCAATCAGGTCGTTGTCGGTAATGCCGCCAAGGATCTCGTAATCCTTCGCGTTGGATATACCGACCGTGACTTGTTGTTTTCGAAGATGGCCCGCGTCTACAACGAAAACGAACCGTTTGTCGCCTTCCGTGCGGACGGTGGCCCGGGGAATCGTCAAGGCATTTTCGTGCTCGGCAATCCGGATTCGTACGTTGACATTGGTGTTGGGCAGCAGCTCGGCCTGCTCGTTACTGACAGAGCAGAGAACCTCACCCACATTTCTCGAGCCGCGGGCCACGATCGTTTTCGGAAGTTGCTCCACTTGACCCGCCCACATTCGGTTCGGCAGTGCGTCCCAGGTAATTTCGACGGTTTGTCCTGCCTTCAGCGAGCCGAGTTCGGGCTCATCCACAAAAGCGCGGGCACGGACACGGCTCAGGTCCGCCACTTCGGCGAGTACATCGCCGGTATGAACAAAAGTGCCTCCACGCGCAGGTAACGAATACAGCGTTCCAGGGACAGGCGCGATCACACGCGCCGAATTCAACTTTTCCTCCAGGAATCGAATGGAATGCCTGGCTTCGTCAGCCCGAAGCGCGGCACGCTCGGCCTGAAGCTTCGAGCGTTGCTGAATTGCATCTTTCTTTTGCTCAATCAGCCGCTTATCCGCCTCGGCCCTCTGCAGTGCGATCTTGTTTTGATCGATTTCATCGCGTGTGGCAGCCTGCCTGGCATACAGCCTCTCTAACGATTCGCCCTGGCGGCGCAGCCGCGCGATCTCGGAAATGGTCTTCGCGAGGTCGTTCTCCAGTTGCGCAATTTCGTCGGGAGCGCCGCCGCTGAGAGCGACCCGGCGCTCGTCTTCTGCCGCCACGAGTAGCTCTTTCATGTGAGCCAATTCACTACGCGATTCGGTCGCGTCCAGCGTCAGCAGGGTTTTACCCCGGCTCACCGTCTGGCCCTCTTTTACCGAGACCTTTTCGATGAATGTTGTGATCTGCGCTTGAATAACGTGGGGCTCGACGGGTTCAACTTTGCCGTTGCTGGTAATGGACCAGCTCAGGCTTTGCCGAACCGGCCGTGTTCCCGAAACTTTCATTGGCCGGTCGCGGCCAGGGCCCGCGGCGATGGCGAAGACAAGAACGGCGACCGCTGCCAAAACAAGCAAAAGCCTGAATATTTTTAGGGAATTGGTATACATCGAATCGACCATGTTAGCACGCGACGAATTCCAGGCCGGAATCCTTCCAGCGCGGCAGCCAGAACTCCAGAGCCTGCAACATATGCCTCCGATCAGCTTTAGACGTGCGATGATCCCCATCGTGTAGCAACACGATGTCGCCCCGCGTGACTTTTCGCATGCGGCGCCCGACGGACGAGGGGTCCTGAGGGCTCCAGTCCCAGGCGTTCACAGACCACATCACAACCTTCGAAAATCCAGCCCGGCGGGCGGCGGAATCAAACTGTGGTCCACGAAACCCAAATGGCGGGCGGACACGAGTGGTGCGTCTACCTGTGGCCTCGATGATTGCATCTTCGCATCGATTCAGTTCGTCGATGATTCGCTGCCGGGTGAAAAGCAGAAGGCTGGGATGAGTATAGGTATGATTCCCGAGTTGGTGGTTGCGGCCTGCTATCTCTGCTGCCAGGCCAGGATACTCTCTCACATGCTTTCCGAGGACGAAGAACGTCGCGGGAACCTGATACTTTTCCAATAGCGAGAGCACATGCGGCGTCACGTCAGGATTGGGCCCGTCGTCAAACGTTAGAGCGCATCCGCTACCCGCGTTGCGCAAGGTAGGACCAAACAGCTGGGATCTCGGATGCAAAGCGCCCCAGGCGCATAATCCGGCACCCGCAACAGCGGGAACAACGACGTTCCAGGGACTCATGTTCGTCCATCCTATGTACGGTGGATCCAGCGCGCCAGGCCGGTTACTGGTAATTCGGGCTGAATAACCCGGGCCGGCCGGCCTTCCTGCGCCAATATGGCTTCAGCCGCCCGATAACCGCTCCGGACCGCGCTTTCCATCGTTGCAGGCCAACCCGTTTGGGTCCAGTCGCCGGCCAGAAACAAATTTCGGATTGGCGTGGATTGGTCCGGTCGCCACCGGTCACAACCGGGCTGCGGCGAAAACGTCGCTGCGTTTTCCCAAATGACGACTGACCGCATCAGCCTGGCTTCGCCTGTCGCCGGAAACAATCGAGCCAGTTCATCTCTGCACAACTCAATGATCTCTTGCTGCGATCGATCGCGCAACCCGCGCGACGCGCTGATGACGATTTGAAGGTATTGCGCGGATTTAGGGGCGCCGTCACCGTACAGTTTCGTCTTGTTGAACACCCATTGAATCGTCTGATCCAAGGATGTGAGAAACGGTTCCTGCATCACGATGCGGTCGAACCAGAGGTGAACGCTGGTGATTGGCGAGACAAGAAGCTTTTGAAAGTTTGCAAAGGGTTCCTGGGTTCGGATGCCATCGGGCAGTGTCTTCAACAAACGATCGAACGTGAGCGCCGCAACATAGTAATCCGCATTCATTTCAGACCCGTCCTCCACCTGTACACTACTGACTTTATCGCCACATACCTGTATTTCCGCGACCCCGCAACGCGTGCGCACTTGACCCTGTTTGCGCTCGATGCGCGCACTGGTAGACCGATAGAGATCTGCGAGCGGAACTGCAGGTATGCCGACGCGAAAGCCGCCGGGATTCGACAGGAACGCTTTCCAGAAGACCGCTATTCCGTAACTGGCATCGATACGTTCCAAGTCTTCGTTGAGAGCGCTGACAAGGACGGTACGCCAAAAACGATCAATCGCCGCTTGTGTTTGCTTCTGCTGCTTCAGCCAGTCCAACATCGTGATCGCACCGGACAGCTCTGGCCGTCCCCCACTGCCTACGATTCGGAGCATGGCATGCGCGACCGCGTGCTTGTCTTTCCACTTCAACAGCCGAAACGTCGCAAACGATGGCAATAAATGAAACGGCGCCGGTAATCTGGAGGGTTTGATGAATGCGCGTTGGCCTTTCGAGTCTGCGAAAACGAGCTGATCGTAATATCGGATCTTGTCGGCGACTCCGGTGCGGCTATAAAAGTCCGCCAAATTCGCGCAGCAGCGAAGCGTCACGTGCTGGCAGTTGTCGATCTGCTCACCACTGGGCAGAACGTAGGAAGTGGCCCGCCCACCCAGCCGCGGAGTTTTTTCGAGAAGAGAAACGCGAAACCCAAAGTCCGCCAGAGCGATGGATGCAGACAGTCCCGAGAGCCCGCCGCCAATGACGATTACGTGTGGCGAGCGCATATTCCTGGCTTCCACAAACCTGCGCCGGCACGCAGCATGATCCAGGCTTTTTCGACGCGCGAAAGGCCAGGGCGTGGCTTGGCTAAAACATCGTACTGGATGGCTTCGATTTTTGCGAGGACGCCGCTGTAGATTCTGATCAACGTCCAGAGCGAAGCCTGACTGTCCCCGCGGACCAGGTTGAGCAACCGGGCTCCTTCCTCATAGAATCGCCAGGCCCGCTTCGCCTCGAATCGCATCACCTCGACAAATGTGGGACTTGCGACAGGACTCGCCAGATCACTTTCGCTGCAGCCAAACCGCGCGAGGTCTTCCTGCGGGAGATACACTCGTCCCATTGCAAAATCTTCGGGGACGTCTCGCAATATGTTCGTCAACTGAAACGCGGTACCGAGTTTCGGAGCCAGTTCCAAAACAGCAGGATCCTCAAAACCGAAAACGTGAACGCAACACAAACCGACGGTTCCGGCCACACAGTAACAGTATCGGCTGAGGAGTTCAAAGGTCGGATACCTTCGAATATTCAGGTCCATCTCAGCGCCCGAGATCAAATCATGAAGGTACCGGGCGGGAATCCGATACTGTTCGATCGTATGATGGAAGGCCGGCAGAATAGGGCTGCCCGTGTAGTTACCGCTGAGCGCCTGATCCAAAGACCTCCGCCACGATTCCAGTTCTTCGTTCTTGTCTTTTACTCCTCGATCGGAATCCGAAATATCGTCGGCCCGGCGCATGAACGCATAGAGCGCGCACAGTGCGTCACGTTTGGCAGGAGGCAGCAATGCGAATCCGTAGTAAAAGTTCCGCGCTGTGACCCACGCAAGATTGCGACAGTGCTCGTAGGAGGCTGCCAACTCTTCATCGTTTGGCATAGTTTGAACTCAACTACTGCTACGCCTTCATCTTTATAAAGGCGTGCTCGCCGAGCGCGCGCGTCAAAAGCCGGAGTTTTGTCACGCCATTGACCGTGGGTCTTTGCCCAAGAGTGTTGTAGCCAATCGACTCGATTGCGTCAAGCAGAGCCAAACCGCCACGGCTGAACAATTCGATATCGACGCGCAGATCTGGCGCAACGGACTCTGCCAGCGGAAGCCCTTTCTGAAACAACTCACGTGTCCGCGCAATTAGAACGCGCATGAGATTTACGTACCGCTCATCGAAGTGCCGGTTAAACAGATCCGATTCGCTCAAACCGTGTGCAGCAAGGTCGTCGAGCGGAACATAGATACGGTTCTTCTCGAGGTCGCGCGATACGTCCTGCCAGAAATTCGCTAACTGAAGCGCCGTGCAAGTGAAATCCGAGAGCGCCTGACGCTCGTAATCGTGGTATCCGCACAAATACAGCACAAGGCGCCCAACGGGATTGGCGGAATATTGGCAGTAGTGGAGAACGGAATCCCAGGTTGGGTGCCGATCCACCGTTTGATCCTGGCGAAAGGCTATCAGCAAATCACAAAACGGCTCCTTCGGAATGCCAAAAGTTTTGACCGTCTGCCGAAGCGCAATGAACACGGGGTGTGTTGCGGATCCCGTGTAGCATTGGTGCAACTCACCCTCCCACCAATCCAGCAACTCGAGTGCTGTGCCTTGATCGGAGATTTCATCAGCAAGATCGTCCGCCCAGCGGCAGTAGGCATAGACGTTATAGAAGTGCTGCCGGAGATGCCGAGGCAACAGGTACGTGGCGAGGGTGAAATTCTCGTAATGATGTATCGCGAGCCAGCGCGTGTATTCCTGTGCCTGTTCCAGCGAACTTGAAAGGGGCGGCAACTCTCGAGCGATTTCCAGGTGAGCGGGTACTCGCATGGTTTCCTGCTATGGCATTACCGCGACCTTGAGCTGACCGTTTCTATTCTTCATATGCTGGAATAAACGCGGCAATTCGGCCAGACGTATCTCTCCGGTCACGAAATCGCTGGCACGGACTTCTCCGCTCGCGATTGTTTCAAGAGCTTTCCTGATGAAGCGCGGAGTGTGATGGAAGCTGGATTTAATGGTGATTTCCGAATAGTGCAATGCAGAAGACTCGAATTCAACTTTTGTACCTCGCGGACAACCGCCAAACAGGTTGACCGTCCCCCCGCACCGGACCAATTGGATCGCACACTGCCAGGTTGTTGGTGATCCGACAGCTTCAATCACCGAATCGGCTCCGAGCTTTCGATACGTTAAGCCGCGAATGGCCCTGACGGGATCCTCGATCTTCGAGACATCAAAGGTCGCGGTAGCCCCGACCCGTTCTGCGGCTTTCATCTGGCTGGCACGCTTCCCGATGGCGATCACGCGAACACCGCGTGCCGTCAGGATGCGGATGAACTTCAGCCCGATCGGCCCACACCCAACCACTACTGTCGTATCGCCGGACCGGATTCCTGTTTCTTCGATGGCGCGCAAGACACAGGCGAGCGGTTCGACCAACGCAGCATCGACGAATGAAAGGTGAGGCGGGATTTCTATGACGTTTTCCCGAAGAATGCGCGAGGGGATCAAAGCGTACTCGGCGTAGGCGCCGTTGTTGAACACAAGGTTCTCACAGAGATTCGCGCGATCCTTTAGACAGAAGAAACATTGATTGCACGGAGCAGAATTCGCCGCCACAACGCGCATGCCTCGCGGGAACCGGTCCTTGACGGCTGCGCCAGCCTCTTCCACTACTCCGGCGAGCTCGTGGCCGAAGATCGCGGGCGTCACTATCATCCGAGCATGATAACCTTGCTTCCAGACTTTGAAATCAGTGCCGCATGTAAGCGCCACCTTCACGCGGACCAGCAGATCTTCGGGGCCTACAGCCGGAATAGCCACTTTTTGAATTTTCAAATCTTCGCGGCCGTGCAACACGGCCGCCATCATGTGTCCGTCGCGCTCCGTCATCACGGCAAGACCACCACCTTAAGAGAATCATCAGCCGGTTCAGAAGCGATCGCGAAAGCCTGCGCAATGGCTTCGAGTGGAAAACGATGACAAATAAGTTCACCGAACAAAGCACGGTGCTCAAATACTAGCTTCGCGGATAGTTCCTGGCAGCCGATAGAAGCACTGTAGCTGCCCAGGATCTCCTTCTCTTCGACACCTACAGCCGCGGCCGGAAATTGAATCTGCGTTACTGGATCATTCTGCGCAAACAACAACACACGGCCGCCGGGGCGCGCGATATTCAGCGCACTGATGACCAACTTAGTATCGGGCACAGCCAACAACACCGCGTCGGCGCCGAGACCTGAACGATATTGTCGAACCTCCTCGGCCGGATCCGTCACCGCTGGATCAAAGCACATTTGGCTGCCAAAGCGTATGCTCATTTTTCGCCTGAACGGCAGCAGGTCGCTGCTGAACACGGTCGCGCCGGCATTGCGCGCCAAGAATGTCAGCAACAAACCGATCGGCCCCTGGCCAACCACAAATACAACCTCTTCTGGCGCGATGCGAGCCTTATGAATCGCCTTCAAGCACGTGTTCACAGGCTCGACAAAGGTAGCTTCTTCAAACATCACATCATCCGGGATGGAGACCATCCCTCGATTCACAATGCGAGACATCACACGCACGTATTGTGCGAAGCCTCCGCCGTTAGGCTCAAAGCCAGCAGTCACGCCGACCTTCTTGTATTCAGGGCATTGTGAAAACAATTCCCGCTCGCAATAAAAGCAAGCACCGCAGGGGATATGGTGAAAACTGACAACGCGATCTCCAACCGACCATTGCGTTACGCCTGATGCGACTTTAGCGATCGTCCCTGCGATTTCGTGACCAAGAATCTGTGGCGGCCGAACAAGATTGTGACGGACTTTCTTCACGTCGGTTCCACAGATCCCGCAGGCTGCCACCCGGATCAGAACTTCGCCTTCGAAGATCTCAGGCACGGGCACGCTTTCCATCCTTACCGCGCCTGAGCCGTGATAAACACCGGCATGCATTTCCGTTGGCAGCGACGTAGTGGGTGCTCCGATTTCAGTACCGGCTTCCACCTGACGCATCACATCACCATCTGGCCCGCAGAGAGCCGCAAAGTTCCCGCCCGAGTAAGAAACCTCACGTACCGGTCGAGGAAACACGCCAGGTTTCGAGCGGCGAGGAAACTATCGATCCCAAATCTGACAAAAGATGGAACCCTGGAAGGGGCTTTGGCCAATTCGGACAACATTGCAGCCCAACCGATTTGTCCATGTGTATTGATCACTCGGTTGAAGTTGATGGGCAGATCGTTCTCTGCCGGATCAGATACTGCCCTCACGGCCACCGCCGGAACTCCCGCGCGATGAGCTTCACTCATGATGTGAAAGCTTTCCACGTCGACGGCATCTGCGGTTTCGGCTAGACGTTGTTTCTCGGACGACGAATGAACGACAGATTTCGCCGTAAAGAAGAAATCCACAGCTTTCGCTCCACATTGAGCTGCCATGTCGACCAGATGATCCTGACTCTGGATCACCGTACAACCCGCTTCTTCTTTTATCCTTTTCGCCACAAGGATCGAGCCCACGCGATGTTCTTTTTTTAAAGCCCCTGCTAAACCTGACGCGATACACACATCAACCGTTTTCGCGAAAAGCTGTCGAAGCTCACTTTGGAGGTGCCGCGTTCCGATGCCCGTGATCACAGCGTACAGTTCATCCTGGCCATTCCGAGTCCGATATATCGGCGCTCCAGCACCTTCAACCGGCCTGAATCGGGATAGCCGGCGCCACGTTGAGAACTCGGAAGGAACAGCAAAGGAAACGACGATCCTCATAGCTTGTGAACCGCCCCGGCGCTGTGCGCCACCCCTCCTAGGTCAGGAGGGAAATATTTTCCTCCGGCAACGTATGCATTCGCGACGTACCAACGGGCAGCGCGTGCCAACGCAGCCTCAATGCTGCCTGGCCGAAATCCCAATTCGTGCGTGGCGAGCGAGCAATCAACGAACATCAGGTGACGCGCCATGCGAACACCTTCGAGCGGAATGCGTGGCTCACGGCCGGTGACCGCAGAATGCAAGTTTTCGGCGTAACTGGCGAGAAGAGCAATGGCGTAGGGCAGTCGCAGCCGGGGAGCCGTACGGCCGGTGAGACCAGCAAGCGCATCAAGAAACTCCTTCAGGGTCATGTTGCGCCCGCCGAGGATGTACCGCTGGCCGATGCGTCCACGTTCCGCCGCAAGCCAATGCCCCTCAGCGACGTCTTCAACTCCAACAACATTCAGTCCCGTATCTACATAGGCCGGCATCCGGCCATTCAGAAAATCGACAATGATTCGGCCCGTCGGGGTTGGTTTCCAGTCGCCTGGTCCAACAGGCGTTGTGGGATTGACGATCACCGCAGGAAGACCCTTTGCCGCAGCGTTCAGCACCTCCTGTTCAGCCAAAAACTTGGATTTCTTGTAATGGCCAATCATCTCCCGAACGCTGGCCTTCGTGGCTTCGTTCGGCAACTGCCCAGGGCGAGGCACTGCAATTGTTCCGACTGTGCTGGTATAGATGAAGCGCTCCACGCCTGCTTCACGCGAGGCACGGATCAGATTACGTGTTCCGACGACATTGTTGTCATAAATCTCGTTGGGATTTCTTGCCCACAACCGATAGTCCGCAGCAACATGGAAAACCTGTCTCACACCTTCGAGCGCTTTGCGCAACGAAGACGGGTCGCGCAAGTCCCCATAGACACACTCGCAGGCCAGACCTTCATTGGTGTGGGGGGAGGCTGTGGGTCGAATAAGAACTCGGACATGCTTTACTCTCCCAATCAGCACCCGTGTAACGTGGTACCCCACGAATCCAGCCGCTCCTGTAACTAGCGTTGTCATTTAGGCGTGTACGCTCCTGTAGCGCGGCCTTACCGGATTTGAAAATTGCCACTTGAGCAATTTCCAGTTATCACCCAATTTGCGGTTGGCGCCCAACACTGCGGAGGGCTCGTAGCCGGCATGAACCATGCAATCTTCACAACGCGGATCACGTCCGCGACCGTATTTTTCCCAGGGCGTTTTTTCGATCAAGTCCTTGAATGTGGCGTGATGGGCGTCGGTCATCAGGTAGCACGGCCCTTTCCACCCACGCGGGTTATAGGTGGGATTACCCCAAGCCGTGCACATCATCTCGCGATCGCCGGAGAGAAACTCCAAATAGATCGGCGACGTCATCAGCCTGAACTGCTCGAGGAGTGTTCGAGCGGATCGAAACTTTTCGCGAATATCATTGCGAGACATGAAGATCTCTTTGGACTGTACGGCCGCGTACGAATACGCGGGCGAGATCATAAAGCCATCTACGTTCAACGTAGAAAGATACTCGAATAGTTCTTTGATTTCGTGCAGGTCTGTTTCTTTGAAAATCGTCGTGTTTGTGCAAACCAGGAAGCCTGCCGCTTTTGCCGCTTTGATGCCATCGATCGCTTCACGAAAAACACCTTTGCGCTCGACGCAAAGATCGTGCGTTTTTTCGAGTCCGTCCAGATGCACGTTGAAGAACAGCCGCGATGATGGCGTGAATTCGTGCAGCCGTTTGCGAATGAACATTCCATTCGTGCAAAGGTAAATGTGTTTCTTTCGCGAGAGGATTTCACGCACGAGCCGTCCCAGATCGGGGTAGATCATCGGCTCGCCCCCACAGATGGAAACGATCGGAGCTCCGCACTCATCGAGCGCATTCAAGCACTGTTCCACCGTGAGCTTTTCTTTGATGGTATCCACATATTCCCGAATACGGCCGCAGCCGGTGCACGTCAAATTGCAAGCGTGTAGAGGCTCGAGCATCATCACGAGTGGAAATTTCTCGACGCCACGAAGGCGCTTGCCTGCAATGTAGGTCGACATGCTGGCAGTCAAACTAATCGGAAATCTCACCAGGTCCTCCCTTGTTCACCACGATGTTCCGCAAGCCGGCGATAACGAGCCAGCGCGTACAGAGGAAAATAATGCCGATACAAATGGTACTTCAGATAGAAAACCCTTGGGAAACCTGTACCGGTAAAGTGCTGTTCATCCCACGTACCGTCGCTTTTTTGTTGGTCGATTAGATAGTTCAGACCGCGCTGAACGGCAGGATCGCTGGGAGGCGCGGCAGTGAGCAATCCCAGCACAGCCCAGGCCGTTTGTGAGGGCGTTCCCTCCCCTTGCCCCATGAAGCCCGGATCGTCGTACGACGAACACTGCTCTCCAAAGCTTCCATCTGCGTGCTGAACCGATCGCAGCCATTCGATGGAGCGGTTCATAACACCATCGGGTTTTACTCCGGCGGCGGTGAGAGCGCGCAACACACCGCTGGTTCCGTAAATGTAATTCACTCCCCAACGGCCATACCACGCGCCTTGAGGCGTCTGTTCTCTTCTCAGATACTCCACTGCGCGCTGAATTCTTGGATGCGCGGTTGTCCACCCGAATCGACCCAAGCATTCAAGTACACGCGCCGTCACATCCGGCGATGAGGGATCGAGCATCGCGTTGTGGTCGGCGAAGGGAATGTGATTAAGCAGCGACCGATCATTGTCCCGATCAAAGGCGCCCCACCCTCCATCCTTGTTCTGCATGCTCACCATCCACTTGATGCCTCGATCAATTGCCTGGTTCAGACGCGCGTGATCCGGATAGGATATGTTTTGAAGCGCCATCAACACAAACGCAGTGTCGTCGACATCGGGATAAAAATCGTTGCGGAACTCGAAAGCCCACCCGCCGGGAGCTGCGTCGCGGTTCTTGATCTGCCAGTCGCCGCGTCCAAGGATCTGCTTGTCCAGAAGCCATTCGACCGCCCTGCACAGAGCCGGATGATCGGCAGGCGCGCCCGCCTCGATGAGCGTAAACAACGCGATGGCCGTGTCCCAAACGGGCGACAAACAAGGCTGCAACCGCATAGTCTCGGCTTCTTCGATTTCAAACCGGCTGAACTCGTCAATCTGCTTGGTGGTCAGGGGGTGATCCGGTGGGCAACCAAGCGAGATCAGCGCGAAAATCGAGTTCATCATTGCCGGATATATTGCGGCTAAACCTTCCGATCTCTGGAAATGCTCCAGTATCCATTCGGCAGCGCGGTGCACGGCGCGTTCACGGCCAGGCTTCCATGGAGAGCGGTCGTAGAGTTTCAACGATCGATCGAGAGCAAGAAACGCATTTCGCCAGGTGATTTTCGGCTCGAACTCGAACGCTGCCGTTTTTCGTGACGGATCGCAAAACAGTTCATCGACGCGAAATTGCACGGGCCAACACGGCTTGCGAGCATAAAGGATCGTTAGAGGAATGACAATGGCTCGCGTCCACGACGACATTTCATAGATGTTGATGTATGCCCATTTCGGCAAGAACATCAACTCCGGCGGGATAGCTGGAACCATGTCCCAGCCGATAACGCCGGCGAGAGCCAGATAAAGTCGAGTGAAAGAATTCGTGCGCTTATCCCTTGACCGTGGCATTCACTTCTGACGGACCACCGAAAAAGATGTTCCAGCCGCCGTCGGGGAGTTGTCTTTGGCGAACGTATTCAGCAAGCTTCGCCACGCGATCGCGATCGAACCGTCCGAGCACATGGAAATAAAAGATGTAATCCGACTCAAGAGTGGTGTCGGCTTCGAGTTCCCCCAGCCAATAGCTGCCCTCATGCTGCAAAGACAAAAGCGAAGAGACAGCGCCCTCAATAGCGCTATGAAGCCGAGCCGTCTGCGCCGAGATGAAACCTGCGGGTTGCGTTTCGAATTCAACTTCCTGTGACATCCGCCTAGATCAGGAAACCACTCGTTCGAATTTTTCTAGTGCAGCCGGTAACGGGAATTGAACATCCTCGTCAATGAATTCTAGCTCTTCAACGTGCCTGAATCCTCGGACTCCCAGGTCCTCCACTACTTCTTGGACAAGAATTTCCGGCGTCGATGCGCCTGCCGTCACGCCAATATCAAAACATCTCTCGAGCCATTCGGCGCGGACATCCTGCGCGTTTGCAATCAAGTAGGCCGGTGTTCCTGCACTTTGGGCCACTTCGACCAGCCGATTCGAGTTGGAGCTGTTCCGCGCCCCAACCACAAGAATGAGATCGGCCCTTTCCGCAAGCATCTTGACGGCTCCCTGGCGGTTCTGCGTCGCGTAACAGATATCGGAACTGGGTGGAGAGATGATTGATGGAAACCGCTGTTGCAAGCGATCGACAATGGCGCGGGTATCATCCAAACTCAGCGTTGTTTGAGTCGCATAGATGACGCGGTCTGGTTGCACGTTCTCCAGAGCGTCGACGTCTTCGATATTGGAAACCAAGTGAATCGAATCGGGCGCTTCACCAAATGTCCCGATGACCTCGTCATGATTCCGATGGCCAATCAGAATGATGCTGTAGTTTTCACGCGCGTATCGCATCACCTCGATGTGAACCTTGGTGACAAGCGGGCAAGTTGCGTCGATCACGCGCAGCCTGCGCTTCTGCGCTTCTTCTCGAACCTCTGGCGCGACGCCATGTGCGCTGAATATGGTGACAGCGCCATGCGGCACCTCATCCAGGCTCTCCACGAAGACAGCTCCCTCGGCCGCCAGTTGCTCCACAACAAACCGGTTGTGGACGATCTCCTTGCGGACGTAGACCGGCCGGCCCAATCGCTCCAGAGCGATTCTCACGATATCGATCGCCCGAATAACGCCTGCGCAAAATCCTCGGGGTTTTGGGAGTAACACGGTTTTCTGTTTCCCAACACAAGCTTTGCTCGAATTGAAGTCTCGCATCAGAACACCCAGACCGACTGAATCAGTTGATGTGATTACTACGCTACTTCCGGACTGTTGCAGACCCGTTACTCAGAAATGTTAAACAGTCCATCCTAACACGAGCAAGTAACACATTAATGCTGCTTTGAAGAAACTCGAAGAAAGTAGCCTAACGGCGGTTGCCTTTTGAGAATCAGACCTCTAAATCCTCTTCAACCAAACTTTGGCTTCTTGATAGTGGGAAAAACCGTGCTCTTCGATCTTGAATTCCGGTGTGTGTGCGATGACACGGGAATCGTGAACACGGGATTGATGTTTCACGTGAAGCATTTCGTGAAACATCACATACTCGACGACGTACAGTGGGACACTCGTCGAGTCAAAGACGCGGCTGATGAAGATCGTATGGTGGGTGGCATCATATCGGCCAAGCACATAGCGCGACTTCTTGGCGGACCAGGAAAGCCGGGGCTTGTCGATACTGCCGCCGAAGTACTGTTCGTTTAGACGGTCGAATAAGACGTTGAGATCGCAGTGACGGCCAAGGGAGGTCGTCGCCCGCATGATGCGGCATCGGCTGTTGCGCGCGATGCGTGCTCGTTCCTGAATTTCGTCACTGAGAATGAAGATTCGGTACCTGCGGTGATAGGCGCTATCGATTTTTTTGCGATATAGCTTGGCGAGCAGAATGAGAGCCAGCGAATAACAAACTTCGGATGGAGCATCCGTAAAGATGTCGCTCAAACGGATGATCAGCCGGGATTCGTGCAACCGGGCGGTGTGGTTGAGGCCCGCAAATGGGAAGAACGCGACTTTGATTTCGGGAACAGGCGTTCGGGGCCGGAGCTGGCGATGGGCTGTCCTGAAGATTAATTCCAGATCGTGCATGAGGGGCCAGGGGTCAGGGATCCGGGAAAACTCGCTCTGGTCCCTGATCTCTGACGCCTGATCCCTCACCGCCGCTTCTTCTCCGTTTTCGGCACGATGCCCAAGGCCTCTTTGGTGCTGCTGAGGGCCTCTTTTGCTTTATCCATCGCGTCGTCCATGGCGGCGCGCTCGCTATCATTCTTCGGCTGGAATTTTTCGACGAGCGGCATGGTTTCTCGAAGAAACTTTTCCAGGTCCTCGAGTGGGTTTCGGACATCGAGCTTGCGGCCGTAGGCGTCGTCGATGTTCGTCATGACTTCGTCAATGGCCTGAGTATAACCCCGGAGAAGCTCGGAGCGCGTGAAGTCTGCGAGGTAGGCCGTGGGGTCTTCCGGAGGCTTCTGAGTACTCGGTGCCGTACCGGCCTTCTGCTGTTCTTTCAATCGTCTCTGCTGTTCCTTCCGTTCTTTTTCCTTTTCCTTTTCGCTCTGCTGCATCAACCCGAGGAAGATAAGGCGCCGTTCCGCAAGCTTGAAATAGACGGGAGCGCGAAGGGCGAGTTCCTGAGCATCGCGGATCAGGTCGAGCTCGTCGTCGGTGAAATAATCCTTTTTAGGAGCCGCGGAACAGGGGCCGAAGCCCGCAGATGCAAGTGTGCCCATGAGAAAGGAAATCAGAAGACTAACCCTTGCGAGATGGCGCATTTTGTTCTCCGAAGAGGGCCTTCAGCAATTGATCTCGAATAGTGGAGGCTTCTTCTTTGGCCTTTTGAACCGGTTCCCGCTGGTCGAATGACAACCCTTGCCCGATATCTTCAAGCTGCCTGACCTGGCGGCGCAGGGCGATTTCCAGGTCCTTAAAACCGCCGGGCTTCCTGTGCGCGTCGCGGCCAGTTCTGGCCATAGTTTGATGAGCATCCTGAATTGCGGCGCGGTACTCGTCAAGGCGCTGCTCCAATCGTTCCTGATCGCCGGCCTTGGCCGCATCGCTCACGAAAGTCAGAAGAATTTCCGCGATTCTGATTTCTGTTTTGGTACGGCCGACGGGATCGGTCGCCCTTTTTAGCTTGTCTTTCTCTCTTTCAAGCCGTTCGAGCCGTTTGTCATATTGAACGCGCAATGAGGAAGATCGAATAGCGCATGAGCTGATGCTGAAGAAAATCAGCAATACCAGAAATCGCTTTGTCGCCCACATCACAATACCGCGCGTCTCACTTCTTCAGACGGCGTTCGAGCGTCTTGGCCCGCTGGCGCGCCTGGAAGGACCTCGCATCGTTTGAACCATCATCGAGTTCCAAAAATTTATTATAGTGCAGGGCCGCTTGCTTTGCGTTTCCTAATTTGTCCAAACAGGTGGCTAAAACAAAGTGGCCCAAAGCCTGCTGCGGTCTCAGTTCGACAACACGCGTGAGCATTTGTGCAGCCCGCGCCCAATCTTCCTGGCCATAGAAAATCGATCCGAGCGTTGCGTAGGCTTCGACGGAATCTGGCTTGAGGCGGAGCAGCTGTTCGAGCGTGGCAACCGCTTGCGGATAAGATTTCAGCTCCGCGTAGGACTTGCCCAGCAGGTATAGATAATCGGGGTTGCCTGGCTCCGCTTTGGTTAGCTCTTCCAACAGGGGCAGGGCTTCGCCGTAATTCTTGTTCTCGAAGTAAGAGACTGCCAACTCGACGCGTGATTCTGGCAGTAACGGACGTAAGATATCGATCGCCTTCGCGAGTTCTCCGGCCCCGCGGTAAATGATTCCGAGCTGCCGGCGAACGTTTTTGTTCGCGGGATCCAATTGGCTGGCCTTCTCGAGATACATTCGAGATTTCGCTTCGTCGTTCCGTAGGTGCTCCGCTTCGCTGAGCGCAATGTAAAGTTCGGGAGAATTCAAATCCTTTTCGGCAGCAGCGACAAGTTGGGAATAGGCTTTGTCGAGATCCTGTTCACGCATGTAAAAGAGCCCGAGATTGAGATGTGCTTGCGGATCATCCGGACGAAGCTCCACGGCTTTCTCATACTGGCCTGCCGCCTCCGATCGTTTTCCACTTTGATCCAGGAGCAGGGCTAGATTTGTCCGCGCTTCGTAAATGCCAGCATCCTGGTCGAGGATTTTGCGGTATTCCGCTATGGCGCGTTCGAAGTTTCCAGCCTTTGTGTAACAAACAGCCAGATTGAATCGCGACGGAATGTGCGCCGGGTCGCTCTGCAGGATTTGTTCGAATTTCGCGGCCGCCTCCGCCCAACGTCCGGCATCGAAATCCGCGTTCGCAGACCTGTAAATATCGTCGGGGGATTGTACCAGCGCCAGGACGAGGATGATGGTTGCCATTGCTATTCCGCCTTGGCGCGTGGGCGGCGGCTACTCACGCCAATTGCGCCAAAACTCTTTGCAAAAACTGTCCCGTAATTGACGCGCTGTTCGCGGCCACCTGTTCGGGTGTACCGACTGCAACCACGTGGCCGCCGGCGTCTCCGCCTTCTGGACCCAGATCGATGATCCAATCCGCGCATTTGATCACGTCGAGATTGTGCTCGATGATCAGCACGGTGCCTCCTGCTTCAATCAGACGTCTGAAAGCGCCAAGGAGCTTGTTGATGTCGTCAAAGTGTAAGCCCGTTGTGGGTTCGTCGAAAATAAATAACGTCTTTTCGCTCGTCTCTCGGGCCAGATACGATGCGAGCTTGATCCGCTGTGCCTCGCCTCCCGAGAGGGTTGTAGCCGATTGACCCAGTCGCAGGTAGCCGAGACCGACCTCATCCAGCACCTTCAGCTTTTTCGTGATTTTCGGCACGTTCGCGAAAAAGAGCAATGCCTCTCTCACCGTCATCTGAAGCACTTGATAGACATTCTTCCCTTTGTACAGAACTTCGAGAACACCGCCTTTGTATCGCGTTCCCTTGCATTCCTCACAGATCAACTCCACATCCGCCAGGAATTGCATTTCAACTGTGACGGTTCCGTCACCCTGGCATACTTCGCAACGGCCACCTGGAATATTGAAAGAGAAGCTGCCTGAGTTGTAGCCGCGGGCCTGAGCTTCGCGGGTGGAAGCGAAGACATCCCGGATGTGGTCGAACGCTTTAATGTACGTTACAGGGTTTGAGCGGGGTGTCCTGCCGATCGGACTCTGGTCAACAAGTACGGCATCCGAAATCCATTTCATGCCGGTATCGATCACGCCCGTACCGAGACCCGGATCCCCACCATGGAGAGTAGCCTTTATGGCCTCAAATAGACATTCGTGCACCAGCGTGGATTTGCCCGATCCCGAAACACCCGTAATGCAGGTCATCAAGCCGAGCGGGATTTCGACGTCAATGTCTTTTAGATTGTGCCTTGCCGCCTTCCTCAGTTTGATCATTTTTGTACCAAGCGAGCGCCGCTTTTTGGGGATAGACACCTTCAGTTCGCCAATCAGGTATTTGCCCGTGAGCGAAGCTGTGCATTTTTTCACTCCTTCAAGACTTCCCTGATAGACCAGGTTTCCGCCATTCTCTCCGGCGCCGGGACCAAGATCGAGAATGTGATCTGCCGACTTCATCATTTCAGCGTCATGCTCGACGACAAGAACCGTATTCCCGATATCGCGCAGCCTCTCCAGAATCTCAATCAACCTCTGCCCATCGCGGGGATGCAGTCCAATGGAGGGCTCATCGAGCACATAGAGAGCTCCCACCAGCGAGGACCCAAGTGCAGTCGCAAGCTGGATGCGCTGCGCCTCACCGCCCGAAAGCGTAGAGGAAAGCCGGTCGAGCGTGAGGTACTGCAGGCCGACATCATTGAGAAACCGAAGGCGAGATTGGATCTCCACCAGTACGCGTTCGGCAATCTCGGCCTCTGTCTCGCTCAGCTTAAGGTTCGAGAAAAAATCGTAGCTCCCCTGGAGGGTCATACGGCAAACATCGGCTATGTTCTTACCGTTAATAAAAATGTCTCGCGCTTCTTGCCTTAGTCTCGATCCACCGCATTCCGGGCATACGGTATACCCGCGATACCGGCTGAGAAAAACTCGAACATGCAACTTGTACTTTTTCGTTTCCAGATATTCGAAGAACTCCCGTACGGCTTTCGTGGCAAACGCGCGTTCCTCAGGCGACAGGTCGCGGAAAGGCACATCCAAGCGGATGCCCTTTCCGCGCGCGGCCTTTTTGAAGTCGGCCAGGTACACGCGATAACGCGGCTTAGTCCACGGCTCGACGGCACCCTGATTTAGAGACTTACTCTTATCGGGGATGACAAGATCGAGGTCGAGATCGATGGTATTGCCGAAGCCCTGGCATCGGGGGCAAGCGCCGAAAGGATTATTGAAAGAAAACAGTCGTGGTTCCGGATCCCCGTACCGAATACCACATGGCTTGCATTCAAACGCTTCGCTGTAACGAAATCGCTTCTGGGGTGGCGTAAAGCCGTTTCCCGAAAGCCATTCGATGACTTCCAGGATAACTTCACCGGCGTTCTCGCGGAAGCACGTCTCAACGGAGTCGATGAGTCTCTGCCGGATATCCGGCGCCATTTTCAGCCGATCTACGAGGACGTGCGCCGTTTTGCTGAAATCCACGTCCAGCAAGGATTCGGGCCTAGAATAATCGAAGACCTGGCCGTCCTGGTAGATGCGGTTGAAGCCCCGCCGCCTCAGATCGGTCAATAACGCGGCGAGTTGTTCCTGATTTTGGTTTTTGGGAAGCGGATAAAGAACGTAGAAACGTGTATCGACTGGCCATTGCATGACCACATCTGCAATCTGATCCACAGTATCTTTCTGAACAATGGATCCGCATCTTCGGCAGATCGTGGCGCCGACCCGCGCAAACAGCAGGCGAATGTAATCGTAGACCTCGGTAGCTGTTCCGACTGTTGAGCGGGGAGTTCGGGCGGTGTTCCGCTGCCGGATGGCAATGGCGGGAGCAATCCCGTACACTTCGTCGATTTCAGGTTTCTCAATACGCTCGAGGAATTGACGAGCATAAGCCGACAGCGATTCGATGTATCGACGCTGTCCTTCTGCATAGATCGTATCGAAGGCAAGCGAAGACTTCCCGGACCCACTGACCCCCGTCACGATGGTCAACGCATTATGGGGAATCTCGAAATCGATGTTCTTGAGGTTATGGACCCGCACCCCTCGAGCAACAATGCTCTCCCTCTCAGTGGTGTTGGCCGTCCTAACCATAAACCTGGGATTATACAACGGGGGAGATTTGTGAGAAGGCTCTCCCAGGGGGGACCAGCTCTTAACCCACAATATCTTTCAAATTTTCAGGCGTAATCGTGAGTTGCCGGACCCGGCCGCTTTCTCCCAAGGGCTTGAGCTGCTGGCCATTTAGCTTCATCGTGAGCCCGCCGGCATTCCCGACGGTAATACTAATCGAGTTCATGGCCGTGAATTTTCGCGTCATGCCCGGTTTCAGGATCTCTCCGGGTACGAGCGCACTACCGTCTGTTGTGATTTTGATCCATGTCTGTTCGCGCGCTTCCAATTCCAACGTGAGAGCGTTCGTCAGCGGTGCAACTTCCTGCGGCGGTGGCGCCGTTGGCGGTCCCGCCGGCAGGGCCGGCTCGGCCAGAGGTTGAGAAATGGAAACTTGCGGTTCAATGGCCGGCAGGGCAGTGTTTACAGAATCTCGCGCGACCATATAAAAGATAATGAGGACCAAGAGCAACACGCCGAGCACGACAGGATATGAAAGCCATGGCACTTTAGGCTGAGAAGACGGGCTCACTGTCGTTTCCAACGGTTCGCTAGGCTGGCGAGAGGCTGCGACCTGCTCGTAGTCAGCGACAGCCTTTTCCGGGTCAAGACCAATACGGTCCGCATAGGCGCGCACGAAACCGCGATTAAAAATGCCGCCGGGTAACAAGTGGAATTCCTCGTCTTCGATCGCTTTTAGAAAGCGAGAGCTGATCCGGGTCTCGACCGCGATTTGAGTCAGAGAGAGTCCGGCGGATTCCCGGGCTTTTATGAAACTTGCACCAAAGTCGGTCATCTAGACCCGCAAGCCTCCAGTTCCCTGTCAATTGCGTTGCATCATATGGAAAGGATTTAATCCCAGTCAATTGCTTTTATACAGGCTTTCTGGTAGGTTACGCGCCGGGTTTCTCTCCGGCAAATCGTCTCCCACTCGGGAAGTCAGACCGAAAATGTCAAACGAAGCATTGGGAATGATTGAAACACGCGGTTTCATCGGAGCCGTTGAGGCGGCCGACGCGATGGTAAAGACGGCTAATGTCGTTCTAATTGGCAAGGAATACCTTTTGAACGGTTACGTCGCAGTGCTCGTTCGTGGTGATGTCGGTTCCGTGAAAGCCGCGACAGAAGCGGGTTCCGTCGCGGCCCGCCGTGTCGGTGAGCTGATCAGCGTTCATGTCATTCCTCGTCCTTTCGAGGAGACAGAAAAAATCCTGCAACGTTGGTCCGGTGGCACCGGCAAAACGGCTGACAGTACGCCTGGATAACTGTAGGGGCGGTCCACGACCGCCCCCGTACGGCAGTCATAGACCGCCGCTACAGTAGACATGGATAAAGATCTCGAGTCCATTCAAGAAGCCCGAACTCTGCTTCAGAGCGCTCATGGCGCCTGGTTGAAGTTTGAAAACTTTGCGGAAGAACAGGTCGAACGCATTCTTCTCGAAATCTCCAAAGCCGCAATCGCGAACGCCGAAGCGCTGGCCCGGCTAGCCGTGGAAGAAACCGGCTATGGAACTGTCGAGCACAAGACGCTGAAGAATTTGTTCTGTGCGGATAATGTCTACCGAGCGATCCGTCCGATGAAGACGGTTGGGGTTGTGAACGAAGACAGAGAGAAGAAGGTTCTCGAAGTTGCCAGTCCCATCGGCGTAGTTGCGGCCGTCATCCCGTCGACGAATCCGACATCAACGACCATCTATAAAGCACTAATCGCACTTAAGGGGCGAAACGTTATTGTCTTCAGCCCTCACCCATCGGCCGCCCGATGCATCAACGAAACCAGCCGTCTGATGGCGGACGCCGCGGAGCGCTCCGGCGCGCCCACAGGCGTGATTTCCTGCATGAAGTTGCCAACTATGGAAGGCACACAGGAATTGATGAAAAACGAGCTGACATCGCTGATCCTCGCTACGGGCGGTCCCGGTCTCGTCAAAGCCGCCTACAGCGCTGGAAAACCGGCGTTCGGTGTCGGGCCCGGCAACGTCCCAGCCTATATCGAAAAGACCGCCGATGTCGCAAAGGCTGTCGCGGATATCCTTACCGGAAAATGTTTCGATAACGGCACGCTGTGCTCGTCTGAGCAGGCGCTCATCTGTGATGAAGCGGTCAAAGACGCGGTGCTCGAGGAATTGAGAAAGCAGGGAGCTCACATCTGCTCTGCCGCCGAGAAGGATAAGCTGGAGAAAACCATTCAAACCTCCAGACGGACCCTGAACACGAAAATTGTCGGCAAGACCGCGTCGAAGATCGCCGAATTGGCCGGCTTCAGCGTGCCCTCCGGAACACGTGCCCTAGTTGCTCATGCAGACAGCGTTGGACCGGAGTATCCGATCTCGATGGAGAAACTCTCACCAACGTTGGCCTTCTACGTTGTCAAAGACTGGAAAGAAGGCTGCACGAAATGCATCGAGATTCTGAATTTCGGTGGACTCGGACATACGCTCGGCTTGCATACGCGAGACGATGAAGTGGTACGGCAGTTCGGGTTGTACAAGCCGGCGTTTCGCATTTGCGTCAACACACCGGCAGCTTTGGGCGCGGTTGGATACACTACGAATCTATTCCCCTCGATGACATTAGGTTGCGGTGCCGCGGGCGGAAATATCACATCGGACAACATCTCGCCTCTGCACCTGATTAACCTGAAGCGCGTGGCCTACGGCGTGCGCGATGTGGTGGCGCCCGCGCAGTTCTCTACGATGACGACAGCCGCTGCTGCCGCGCCAAGCCGTGCGGTGATTGAGCGTGTAGTGGATCAGTGGCTCGGTGCGAAGCCTCCCGGCGTAACACAGGTTCAGACCCCGGCCGTTGCGCCTCCACTTTCTTCGTTCCGGGAACTTGAACCCGAGCCTGCCAGGCAAAACATCGAGAAGCAAGATTCGAAACCCGTAGCCTTCGTGTGCGAGGAAGACGTCCGATCGGCCATTCAAGCGAATTCAAGGATCGTGATCGGCAAGAAGACAATCATCACGCCGTCAGCTCGCGAGCTTGGCGAGGACAATGACACCTTTGTGATTGGAGACTGAGTTTGCCGCGGGCGCGGTGGCCACCGAAAAGGTGGACAGCGAAGCAGTTGAAGATGCGTAAACGCGGGCTGAAGCCCGCGACTACATGCTTAGCCGAAACGTTGTCGCAATATGTAGTCGCGGGCTTTAGCCCGCGTTCGTGTCCAGCTTCCCTGCCACGCACTTGAAGAACTGATCAATCACCATGCGCGCGGCCCCGCCAATCATTCGCTGACCGAGGCTGGCGATGGCGCCGCCGGCGCTCACGTCGCCAGAGTACTGAAGTACAGTACCGGTTCCGTTTGAGGTCAACTGAATCTTTCCTTCGCCATTAACAAATCCCGGCGTTCCACTTCCGTTTACGGTCATCTGATATTCCGATGGGGGGGCCAGGTCATGCAAACGGATTCTACCGGTAAACGTTCCACTGATGGCGCCGACGCCGATCTTCATCTGCATCTCGTATGTTCCATCGCCGGTCTCGACCAGCTTTTCGCAGCCCGCAAGGCATTCAGCGATTCTGTTCGCGTCGGTTAAAAACGCCCAGACGGCTTCCGACGGAATTTCATCGAACAGGAATTGCCCTTCGATCCGCATTGCATCATCCGGCGCGCTCGATGGCCGCTTCCAGGGCACGCCGCGAAAAGACGCGCGCCAGGTCTAGCCGATAGTTGGCCGACGCATGAATGTCGTCCAGCGCGATGACACCTTTGCCCGCACTCTCGCATGCCTTTTTAAGCAGGTCCGGCGTGGGTTTCTGTCCCTTCAGAGCTTTCTCGGTCTCGGTTGCCCGGAACGCGTGATTGCCAACACCCGTGATGCCGATGCCCACATTGGACAGCCTGCCTGATCCATCCAGTTCCACGACGGCCGCGGCGCCACAAATCGCAAAGCCGGAGGCCTTCTGCGCCATCTTCAAATACGCGCTTCCGGTTCGTCCGGACCTCAAAGAAATCTGAATCTCTCGAACGATTTCATGCGGTTCCAGTGCGGTCGTTAGCATGTCCACGAAGAACTTCGATGCTGGAATCTGGCGTTCCCCTTTCGGCCCCAGCGCGACGATGGTTGCGTCTAGAGCGAGGATGCTGGCCGGGTAATCCGCTGCGGGATCCGCATGTGAAAGACTGCCACCGATCGTGCCCTTGTTCCGTACCTGCACGTCCCCGATCAAACCCGCCGCGTCCGCAAGCGCGTGGCACCCACGCGCGACGGCATCCGATGTCTCAATCACGTAGTGCGTAGTCAACGCGCCGACGCGGATCTTTCCATTTTCCTTATTCACATAGGAGAGCTCCGGAATCCGGCCGATGTCGATCAAGAACTCCGGCGCTGCGAGGCGCAGCTTCATCATGGGAATCAGGCTGTGGCCGCCCGCAACAATCTTGGCGCGGCCGCCGTGCTTCTGAAGGAGGTTGACGGCTTCGCCCAGCGATGTTGCAACCGTGTACTCGAAGTTATGCGCAATCATGATGCTTTCCTCCCTTTCAGGATTTTCCAGACCTTCTCGGAACGCACCGGCATATCAATATGCGTGACGCCGAATGGAGCCAACGCGTCCACAACCGCGTTCACCACGGCAGGCGTTGAACCAATCGTCCCCGCCTCCCCGACGCCTTTAACGCCCAGCGGATTTACAGGAGATGGTGTAACGGTACGATCCAATTCAAACTCGGGGAAGTCGTGGGCCCGAGGCAGCGCGTAGTCCATGAGCGAGCCGGTCAGAAGCTGACCATTCTCGTCGTAGACCACTTCCTCATGCAGAGCCTGAGCGACACCTTGCACGATGCCCCCGTGTACCTGCCCTTCGACCAGCAACGGGTTGATGACGTTTCCGCAGTCGTCCACAGCGACGTATTTGGTTATCTTTGGCTCACCGGTTTCCCAATCCAGTTCCACCACACAAACGTGCGTGCCGAATGGGAACGTGAAATTCGAGGGCTCGAAGAAGCGTGTCGCCTCCAGTCCAGGCTCTACTCCCGGAGGAAGGTTTCTGGCCATGTATGCGGCGCCAACAACCTCGGTATAGTTGATTGAGCGGCCGGACCCACCCTTGACGACAAGTTTGCCCGGCGAGAACTCCAGCTTGTCCGGCGTCGTCTCCAACAGGTGCGCCGCAATCTTTTTCATCTTCTCCTTTAGATCCTGGATGGCGAGAAACATGGCGGTCCCACCAACTGCAGTCGCACGGCTTCCAAACGTTCCGATCCCGTAGGGGATGCGCGCTGTGTCTCCGTGAATCACCACGACATCATCCGGGGTGATCCCCAGTTCGTCGGCAGCAATCTGAGCAAAACTGGTTTCCTGACCCTGCCCGTGCGGCGAAGCGCCGGTGAGGACCGTCACTTGGCCGGTGGGTTCAATGCGAACTGTGCCGCTTTCCCATCCTCCCGCCGGCATCGCCGTTGAAGGTCCCATGGCGCAAATTTCGACATAGGATGAAAGTCCGATTCCCATGTACTTGCCTTGCTGCCAAAGCTCAGCCTGCTTCAGGCGCAACCCTTTGTAGTCGGCCAATTCCAACGCGCGGTCGAGCGCTTTTTCGTAATTGGCACTGTCATAAATGACGCCGCCTGAGGTCTTGTACGGAAACTCATTCGGTCGCGGGAAATTACGCCTTCGGAGTTCAGCGGGATCCAGCTTGAGCTTCTGCGCGGCTACATCCATGATGCGCTCGATTAAGTAAGTCGCTTCGGGACGGCCGGCGCCACGATATGCGTCTGTGGCCATCTTATTGGTCAGGACGCCGACCTGATCAAACTTGAGCGCGGGTACCTTGTATGCCCCGGGGGCGAGCAGTCCTGTGAGCGTCGGAATAATCGGAGTCAGAAGCTGGAAGTACGCACCCAAGTCCGCAATGGATTTGACGCGCATTCCGAGAATCGTGCCGTCTTTCTTCAAGGCCAGTTCGACGTCATCAATCTGATCTCGTCCGTGAATCGTGGCCGCGATGTTCTCGCGCCGGCTTTCAATCCATTTTACGGGATGACCGGTCTTCTTTGCGAGATATGCGACGAGCCCTTCCTCGGCATACACGTTCAGCTTGGAACCGAATCCGCCACCGACTTCGGGCGCGATCACGCGCATGCGGTTTTCAGGGACACGGACCATCAAGGCGAGCTGCGTTCGGAGCAGATGTGGAATCTGTGTGGAAGACCAAATGACCAGCTCATTGTCAGGCATCTGCAAAGTGGCGACGGCGCCGCGAGTCTCCATCGCGATCGGTGCAAGCCGCTGATTGATGAATCGCTCTTTCACGACCACGTCGGCGCTTTTGAATGCTTCTTCCGTGTTGCCGCTCTCAAAACCAAAGTTGTACGAAACGTTGTCTGAGAATTCGTCGTAGAGACGCGGACTGCCGGGCTGCATCGCCTTTTCGGGATTAACCACCGCCGGAAGTGGCTCGTATTCGATTTCGATGAAATCGGCGGCATCTCGCGCGATGTATTTATCCGCCGCTACAACAGCCGCGATGGGCTCTCCAACAAATCGAACCTTACTGACAGCCAGCAGATAGCGTTGAGGCCTCTTCATGTTCGGGATCTCGCCGGCCGACGGAACCGGGCCGCAGTTGGCAGCAACTTCCTCGCCGGTGATGACTGCGTGAACTCCTGGAAGCCTTTGCGCTTTCGAAATGTCAATTCTTTTGATGCGCGCATGCGCGTGAATGCTGCGCGTGATGGCCATGTGCAGCATGCCGGGCATCGAGATGTCGTCGACATAGGACGACGTTCCCGATACCAGGCGTGGGTCTTCCTTTCGCTT
>WNGG01000072.1_pt1 | contig 106184 bp, 105 predicted proteins | sample 5400661 | NCBI WGS metagenome assembly WNGG01 (sample SAMN13153372, study PRJNA577476) | soil metagenome | isolation source: 100 cm soil or saprolite under Garry oak tree replicate 1 | place: USA:California | collected 2016-06-15
CGCGGTCCCGCAGAGATGCGGATCGACGGCGGCCGCCGCGGCCGCGCCGTGCAGATCGGCGATGACGTGCGCTGCGGTTCGCACGCGCGCCGCCTCAAGGTGGTTCGGTTCAGCCCGCCAGAGAGCTTCTACCGCCGGTTGAGCGAAAAGCTCGGGTGGGGGCGACCGCTCGTGCCCATGAAGTGAATTGATGGCGGCGCGGAGGCTGTTCGGCCCGGCGGCCTTCGGCGCCGCTGGCGCGCTTCCGGACGCGTGGAAAAGTTCCACCAGGTCGACCTGAGATAGCCTTACGCCTCGTGGAACCGCCGGTCTCCGGCCCACGAATCGACGTCAAGACGCCGGTGTTCGAAGGGCCACTCGAGCTTCTGCTTGCGCTCGCGGAACGTGAAGAGGTCGACATCTTTCAGGTCTCGCTGGCGAAGGTGACCGATGCGTATCTGCTCGAGGTCGCGGCCAGAGAGGTCGCCGACCCGCAGGAGATGGCGGAGTTCCTCTGGATGGCGGCGCGCTTGCTGCTCCTCAAATCCATTCGTTTGCTGCCTGGCGAGCAGCCCACCGACGACGAGACGGAGCTGCTCGGTTGGGAGGAAGAGGTTCGTAAGCGTCTCGAGGAGTACCGCGTCTACAAGGAGATGGCTGCGGGCCTGATGGAACGCGCAGAGCAGGAGTCGTTCGCGTTTCCACCTCCCCCGCGTCAGGTCGATTCTGAAGGCCAGGAAGAACCGCTCGAGGTTGAGCTGCTTGTGCTTGCCTTCAACAGCGTCCTCGCTCGAATCCCGCCACGGCCTCTCGTGGTCACCGGCCGTACCTGGACTCTCGAGGAGAAGGTGGAGCTGATCGCGCGCCGGCTGCGCGAGGGACCGATCGAGCTGCTCGAGCTCATCCTCGAATCTGAGGACAGGCTGGAGGCGGTCGTCACCTTCGTTGCGGTCCTCGAGCTGCTGCGCAGGTCTGAGATCACCATCAAGCAGAAGGAGCGCTTCGGACCCATCCGGGTCGAGGCGAAGACGTGAAAGAGCTGTCAGCCGCGCTCGAAGCGATCCTTTTCAGCTCCAACCGGCCTCTCAAGGTGCGCGAGCTCCAGCACGCCACCGAAAACGATCGCACGGCGGTCGAGCGGGCTCTGGGAGAGCTCCGCGCGCGGCTGGAGGGACGTGGCGTGATGCTGATGCGGCATCAGGACGAAATCCACCTCGCGACCCGCCCCGAATTCGCAAGCGCAGTGCGCCGGGCGGTGCGCCCGGAGGTGTCGGGCAAGCTGTCGCCTGCCGCTTACGAGACGCTGGCGATCGTCGCCTACCAGCAGCCGGTGCCACGGTCGCGGATAGAGGAAGTGCGTGGCGTCAACTGCGAGAGCGTGCTGACGAACCTCGAGCTCCGAGACCTCATCACCGAGGTCGGCCGCGGCAGCGGACCCGGACTGCCCAAGCTCTACGGCACGACGATGAGGTTTTTGCAGGTCATGGGCCTCGAGTCTCTAGACCATCTGCCGAAACCATCTGGCGGAGGTTCGTGACCGCACCTGCTGCAGAGCGGCTGAACCGCTTTCTCGCGCGGTCCGGCGTGGCGAGCCGCCGTGCCGCCGACGATCTCATCGCTTCCGGAAAGGTGCTCGTCAACGGCAAGCCTCCGCCACCCACGGGCCTGATGGTCGATCCCGCCACCGACGTCATCACAATCGACGGCCGCGTCGTGCGGCCGCCCGGCAAGCATCGCTATCTCATGCTCAACAAGCCGCTTGGCATTGTGACCACCGCCAAAGACGAATCGGAGCGGACCACCGTCCTCGATGTGGTGGGTGACGAGGGACGCCACGGGCACAGGCTCTTCCCGGTGGGCCGGCTCGACGCCGATTCGACCGGCCTGCTCCTGCTGACCGACGACGGCGAGCTCGCGTTCCGGCTCACGCATCCCCGCTACAAGGTGCCCAAGGAGTACATCGCTGCAGTGGCGGGCAGCCCAAGCGCGTCAGACCTCGAGGCGCTGCGCACCGGAGTCGAACTCGATGACGGCCGGACAGCGCCGGCCGACGTCGATGTGCTCACTGCAAGCGCTTCCGCGCCCGACAGCCGCACCGAGCTGCGCCTGGTCATTCGCGAGGGCCGTCACCGGCAAGTACGCCGCATGCTCCAGGCGGTCGGACATCGGGTGCAATCCCTGCGACGCGTCGGCTTCGGTCCGTTGAAGCTTGGCCGCCTCAAGTCGGGTGGCTGGCGCGTGCTCGCCGATGCAGAGGTGGAAGCGCTGCGGCGCGCGGTGGGGATGGACGTCAAGTGATCATCGCCATCGATGGGGGCGTGGCATCGGGCAAGTCGGCGGTCGGCAAGCGCGTGGCCGAAGCGCTCGGCCTGCCGTTTGTAGACAGCGGGCTAATGTACCGCGCGGTCACAAAGCTTGCCGCCGAGCGCGGGATCGACCCGCGCGACGCGGACGCCGTTGCTGAGCTGGCCCGATCTACCGAGCTAAGGTTGGATGGCGATCGCGTGTGGGCCGATAGCACTGAGCTGACCGACGGCATCTTCGACGCAGACAGCATGGACGCGCTGCCGATCGTTTCCGCCATTCCCGCCGTGCGTGAGGCGATGGTCGCGCAACAACGCCGAATGGGCAAGGGTGGCGTCGTGATGGCCGGGCGTGACATCGGCACCGTCGTCTTTCCGAATGCCGACCACAAGTTTTTCCTTGTCGCCAGCCTCGACGAGAAGGTACGCCGGCGTGCCGCTCAGTACGAACGTCGGGGCGAGCGGGCCGACCATGATGCGATGCGGAAAGAGGTCGAGGCCCGTGACCGTGTGGACACCGAGCGGGCGGTGGCCCCGCTGCGACCTGCGGCCGACGCGATCGTCATCGATACCGACCATCTCGATGTGGATCAGGTGGTGGCGCAGATCCTCGGGCAGGTGTCGAAGCGACAGGGCACGCCATGACGTATGCGCTGATGCGCTGGATCATGCGCCTGCTCACGCGCACGTACCTGATCGGCCTGTTCCGCGTTACCGGCGCCGAGAACGTTCCACGTCGGGGGCCCCTGATGATCTGCCCGAACCATTCGGCCACCCTCGACCCTCCCATGGTGCCGGCATTCACTCCGCGAGGAGACACGTGGAACATGGCCAAGTCGGAGTACTTCACCGGCTTCAAGGCGTGGATCTTCCGCGCGTACCACTCGTTTCCAGTCGTGCGGCACACTGCCGACCGCGCCGCGCTGAGTCGCTCATTCGATCTGCTCAAGGCCGGCCACGCCCTGATCGTCTATCCCGAAGGCACGCGCGTCGAGTCGGGGGTGTTGGCGAAGCCGGAGGCTGGCGCCGGCTTCATCGCGCAGAAGACGGGTTGTCCCGTGGTTCCCGTCGGTCTCACGGGAACCAGAGAGTGCTTCCCCAAGGGCGCTCGCTGGCCGCGGCGGACCCAGGTGACGATCACGTTCGGACGGCCGTTCATCGTCGCCCAGAAGCGACCCGACGGCACGAGAGTGAAACGAGAGCAGGCCGCCGACGCGATCATGCTCGCCATCGCCGAGCTGCTGCCGGCAAGCCAGCGTGGCGAGTACAGCGACCTCCCAGCCCTTCGGGAGCGTCTGGCCGGAATTACGCAGCCGCTCCCCGTGCAGTCGGGACTTCGACAGAAAACTTAGCCCGATTCCGCGCGTTTGGCGCCAAAAGTGCGGTTTGGGCTCCGAATTCCGCGTTTTTGGCGCCAGAAGCGCGAAATACGCGGCGGAGAGCTAGGTGATTTGCGGCCGGGCCCAGTCCTCTTCGGTCAGGCTGCCGAGGGCGGGGTTGAAACAGGCGTCGAAGGCCTCCTTCAACGTTTGCGGGGTGAGCCGCGGCGGCTGCTGCCGATAGTTGGCCAGCTCGACAAGCCGAGCGATGAGCGCTCGTGGGTGGGAGCCGCGCAGGGGCTTCTTCCCGTAAAGGTTGTTGAGCAGGTAACCGATTGCCTTCTCGTCGAACCCGACGCCCTGGCGGTCGCACTCGTATCGGAGGATGCGGCCGAAGGCCTCGGGTGTGGGGTTGCTGACGCCGATCTTGTACGCCATGCGGCGCAGGAAGGCCTCGTCGACGAGCTCGGTGGGCGAGAGGTTGGTCGAGAAAACGATCTGGCACAGGAAGGGGAGCTCGATCTTGCGGCCCGACGCCGAGAGGTCGAGGTAGTCGACCCTTTTCTCCATGGGCACGATGAATCGGTTCAGGAGGCGCATCGGCGGGACCTCCTGGCGCCCGAAGTCATCGATCACGAAGACGCCGGCGTTTGCCTTCCACTGCAGCGGCGCCTCGTAGTAGCGGTTCGAGGCGTCGTACGTCAGGTCGAGCTGGACCAGCTTGAGCTCACCACCGGCGACCACCACCGGCCGCTCGACCTTGACCAGGCGGCGGTCGATGGGCTGCGGTCCGTCGGCGATCTTGTGATACACGGGGTCGATGACCCGGATGATCTCGTCGCCCACGGCGACGGCGTGTGGGATCTCGACCGGCGCGCCCATGAGCAGCGCCATACGCTCGGTGATGGTGCTCTTGCCGTTGCCGGGGGCTCCGAAGATGAACAGCGATGCGCGGGAGACCATGGCGCCGCCGATCTGATCGACGACGTGCTGCTCGAGCTCCAGGTTGCCAAGTGCCTTCTTCAACGCGGCATCGTTGACCACTGCCTTGCCTGACACCTGAGAGCGAATGAGCGTGAGGTAGTCGTCGAAGTTGATGGGGCATGGACCGAGGTAGCGCGTCTGCACCGCGGACATCTCGGCGGCTCGCTGGCGCCCAGGGTGGGAGATGATGTAGTTCATCCGCACGGGGATCGGCCGCCCCTCCAGCCCAGCCTCGTTGGAGAAGCCGCTGGTGTCCATCAGCTGCGTCTTCTGGAACTCCTCGATGATCGGCTGCAGCGTCTCGAAGGGGAGGCCGAGCCGAGTCTCGATGGACGCTCCGCTGAGCTGATCGGCGAACGCCATCGTTCGTAGGAGCAGGCTCGCAACCAGGTCGCGGCGGACGCGAAGGTCCTCGAGCTTCTTCGGTGCTTCGATCGCGCCGGTTTGCATTCGGGCGCAAATATACCAATCGCCGCTCCCGTCAATCCCCTGATAGCGACGTCACCGCCCTCGTAGAATCCATCCACTGGTGCCGGAGTACGTAGCCCTCGACCTCGAGACCACGGGTCTCGATCCGGCCCGCGACCGAGTGATCGAAGTCGGCGCGGTTGCCTTTACGCCCGAAGGCGTCACCGCATCGATGGAGCGCCTGGTCGATCCTGGCCGCAGCGTGCCCGAGATGGTGCTGCGCCTGACCGGCATCAGACCAGAAGAGTTGCGCGGTGCGGCGAGCGCGGAGTCAGCTCTGGCCGAGCTGACCGAGTTCATGCGCGGTCGCCTACCCGTCGGCCACGGAGCGCGCCTCGACGTCGACTTCCTGCTGTCGGCGGGGATATGGGACCCGGCCTGGGAGATCCTTGACACGCTCGAGGTCGCCCGGATCGTGCTGCCGAGCGCTCCAAGCCACAGCTTGCCGCTCCTGTCCACCGAGCTTGGTTTCGCGCAGCCGAGACCACACCGCGCCCTGGACGATGCCGACGCGACAAGGCAGCTGCTGCTGCGGCTGCGGGACGAAGCCGCGGCGCTTAACGAAGGCCTGAAGGAATCGATGCTGGCCCTGGTCGCCCCTTACCCATGGGCCATCGCGCGGTTCTTTGCCGATGCGCTGGCGGCCCCGAACCCCGACCCGGTACCGGCCTCGGCCACGGTCGGGCATGCTCACCACCCCCCGAGGTCCGCGGTTCCGCCGCCGGACGACCCGGTCCAGATGGCAGCCCTGCTCGGGCCGGAAGGACCGCTGGCCGGAGTCCTGCCCGGATATGAGCACCGAGAGCCGCAGCTCCAGATGCTCCTGGCCGTCGCCCAGATCCAGGGGCGAGGCGGCAGCCTGGTGGTCGAAGCGGGGACCGGCACTGGGAAGAGCCTCGCGTACCTGGTGCCTTCGATCCTTCGCTCGGTACGCCACGGCGAGCGGGTCGTCGTCTCGACGCACACCCACACGCTTCAGGAACAGCTGATGGGCAAGGACCTGCCGGCGCTGCGCGAGTGGCTGCCGTGGGACTTCAAGGCGTGCCTGCTCAAGGGCCGGTCCAACTACGTCTCGCTGCGCCGGTGGCGTCGGTACCTGGCCGAGCCCTGCACGGAGGTGGACGAGCTCCGATTCAAGCTCAAGGTGCTCGTGTGGCTGCACGGCACCGAAAGCGGCGACCGCTCGGAGCTGCGCCTGCATGGCCGCGAGGAGGTGTTCTGGACGCGGATCGCATCCGACCCCCTCGACTGCGTCGGCATCCACTGCACCAAGGAGGACTGCTACGTCCACCGTGCTCGTGCCGAGGCCGAAGCTTCTGACCTGGTGGTCATCAATCACTCACTTCTGCTCGCCGATGCCGAGATCGGTGGCGGCCTGCTGCCGGAGTTCGACCACCTGGTGATCGACGAGGCGCATCACCTCGAAGAGGCGGCCACGCGCGGGCTGCGGCAGGAGATCGATGGCCCGGGCCTGGCCGCTCTTCTGGAAAGGCTGGGAGCAACAGGTGATGCCTCCGGACTGCTCGCAGAGCTGCGCCGCCAGCCCCACCTTGGCGCCTCCGACGACGCTTTGGCTCAGGCGGAGCCGCTGACCTCGACCGCCCGGAACCACGTCGGCGACCTGTTCACCGCAGCCTCGGGCTGGGTCGCTGCTCACCTGAGCGAATCGGAAAGGCGTGATGACAGTCTTCGGATCACGCAGCCCCTGCGCGATGAGGAATCGTGGTCTCACCTCAGGCTCTCCGGCGAAAACGCAACGACCGCGCTGGCGGCGCTCGACTCCTCGCTGCGACGAGCCGTGAGCGGCGCGCGCGATTGGCTAGGGGGGACCGATCCGGATCAAGGCGTGCGCGAGCTGGAGATCATCCGCGGCCGCCTGCACGCCGCTGCGGCGCTGCTTGGCGAGGCGCTGCTGGAGCCCAACCCCAACCGGGTCTACTGGTTCACCCTCGGGGCGCGGATCGAAAACCTGGTATTGCGCGCGGCGCCTATCAACGTGGGATCGATGCTGCGCGAGCGCGTCTACTCCGAGCGGCGGTCCACCGTTTTCACCTCCGCGACGCTGGCCGTGGGCGGGACCTTCGATTACTTCCGTTCGCGCATCGGCCTCGGCGCTGAGGTCGAAGAGCTGATCCTGCCCTCGCCCTTCGACTTCCTCCAGCAAGCGCTCGTCTGCCTGCCTACAGACCTGCCCGCGCCGGAGCACGAGGAGTTCGACCTGCGCGTCGAAGAGATGGTTGCCCAGCTCGCAGGACATCTGCGCGGCCGCACGCTCGTGCTCTTCACATCGCACCGCCAGCTTCGCGACGTGCATTCCGCGCTCAAGCAGCGGGTGGATCTCGACGACGTGCTCATCCTCGCGCAGGGGGTCGACGGACAGCGACGACAGCTCCTGAAGGCATTCGAGGAAGCCGAGAGGCCGCTGCTGCTCGGCACGTCGAGCTTCTGGGAAGGCATCGATGTGCCGGGCGAGCGCCTGAGCTGCGTGATCATGGTGAGGCTGCCGTTCCCGGTGCGCTCCGAGCCCGTCTACGCCGCGCGGGCGGAGAGGCTCCGAGACCCGTTCGCGCAGCTGGCGCTGCCGCTGGCAGCGCTGCGCTTGAAGCAGGGATTCGGGCGCCTGATCCGGAGGTCGACCGACCGCGGGGCGGTCGTCATCCTCGACAACCGGATCCTGGGCCGCGACTACGGCAAGGCGTTCCTCGACGTGCTCCCCCCGGCTTCTCGCTTCGTCGGCCCATCCGCGGAGATCAGCGAGCGAGTGGTCCGCTGGCTGTCAGCGAATTGAGCCGGCTGTACGTGGTGGCTACGCCCATCGGCAACCTCGAGGACGTCACGGCACGAGCGCTCAGGATTTTGGGTGAGGTCGGGTCGATCGCCGCCGAAGACACTCGCGTCACCGCTCGACTGCTCGCCCGGCACGGCATCCGCAAGCCGTTGATCAGCTATCGGGCGCCGGTCGAGCGACGCGGCCTGCCCCGGGTGATGGCGGCGCTCGACGAGCACGACGTCGCACTGGTCAGCGACGCCGGCTCGCCCACGCTGTCCGACCCTGGCCAGGTCCTGGTCGCCGCGGCCTGGGCGGGCGGGCACACGGTGGTCCCGATCCCTGGTCCGAGCGCGATCACGGCAGCGCTGTCAGTTGCAGGCTACGGCGGGCCGGGATTCACGTTTGTCGGCTACCTGCCGCGCAAGCCGGGCGAGATGCGCCGGCTGCTCGCTGCGCTGGCCGGCGAGCGACGGCCGGCCGTCGCCTTCGACTCACCCCATCGCATCAAGAAGTCCCTCGCGCTCGTCGCCGAGGCGCTGCCGGAGAGGCACGTCACAGTGGCGCGGGAGCTGACGAAGATCCACGAGCAGGTGCTGCGCGGAACCGCTTCGGAGGTCGCTTCCGCTCTCGGCGACCCCGTACGTGGGGAAGTTACGCTGGTCATCAGTGGAGAGTAGGCAGAGAACCGTCCTCGTCGCCCCTGCGTGGCCGTATGCGAACGGGCCTCGCCACATCGGCCACGTGGCCGGCTTCGCGGTGCCCGCCGACGTTCTGGCGCGTTTCGAGAGGCTGCGGGGCTCGCGCGTCCTGATGGCGAGCGGGACCGACGAGCACGGCACGCCCATCACGTATGAGGCTGACAAGGCGGGCGTTCCGCCGCGGGAATTCGTCGACCGCAACAGCGCGCTGATCGTCGACGACCTGCGCCGCCTGGGGATGACGTACGACATCTTCACGCGAACGACGACCGCCAACCACTACCAGGTCACCCAGGACCTGTTTTTGAAGCTCTACGAGAAGGGCTACCTGGTCAAGGAGAAGCAGATGGGGGCGATCGATCCCGCGAGCGGGCGCACGCTGCCCGACCGCTACATCGAAGGCAAGTGCCCGATCTGCGGCTTTCCCGATGCCCGTGGTGACCAGTGCGACAACTGTGGCAACCAGCTGGATCCGATCGACCTGATCAATCCGCACCAGCGTGGGAGCGATGCGCCGGTCGAGTTTCGAGAGACCGAGCATTTCTTCTTCGACCTGCCCGCGTTTGGGACGCAGTTGACCGAGTGGATCGCCCAGCACGAAAACTGGCGGCCGAACGTCCGGAAGTATTCGCTCGAGTTCGCGCGGAACCTCAAGCCTCGCGCGATCACGCGGGACCTCGACTGGGGAGTGCCCGTCCCGCTTCCAGGCTGGGAGGACAACCCCCACAAGAAGATCTACGTCTGGTTCGACGCCGTCATCGGTTACCTGTCGGCGTCCATCGAATGGGCGCTGCAGCGCGGAGAGCCGGAAGCCTGGAAGGCCTGGTGGGAGAACCCGGAGGCCTGGCACTACTACGTGATGGGGAAGGACAACATCACCTTCCACACAGTCTTGTGGCCGGCCATCTTGTTGGGTGCCGGCGAACTAGAGCTGCCGGACGACATCGTCGCCAGCGAGTTCCTGCACATGGGCGGCAAGAAGCTCTCCACCAGCCGCGGTCAGGTCATCTACGTGAAGGACGTGCTGGATCAATATGACGCCGACGCTCTGCGCTACTACCTGATGATCGCGGGGCCCGAGAACCAGGACACCGATTTCACCTGGTCAGAGTTCGTGCGCCGGAACAACGATGAGCTGGTGGCGACGTGGGGAAACCTGGTCCATCGAACGCTCGTGAACGCGCACCGAAATTTCGGAGGCGTGCCGGAGCCGCTGGAGCTCAGCGACGCCGACAAAGCGCTCATCAAGGAAGTCGAGGACGCTCTCGATTACGTCGCCCAGCAGCTGGGGCAGGCGCGATTCCAGGCCGCCCTCAAGCACACGATGGCGATGGCGGCCAGGGTCAACGTCTATCTGGGCACCGAGCAGCCATGGCACACGATCAAATCCAACCGTGGACGCGCCGGCACCGTCCTCTATGTCGCCCTTCGATGCGTCGACAACCTGAAGACGATGCTGACGCCGTTCCTGCCGTTCTCGTCACAGCGCCTGCACGAGATGCTCGGATATACGGACGTCATCGCTCCGCAGCCTGAGGTGCGCGAGTTCGCGGAGGACGCGGCCTCGCACCGGGTGCTCACGGGCGACTATGCATTCGACAACCGCTGGCGGCCCTCCGAGCTCGAGCCGGGCCGGAAGCTGCCGCCGCCGGAACCGCTCTTCAAGCGCCTCGACGATGTGATCGAAGAGGAGCAGCAAGAATCTTCGTAGATACCCATCTCCACCTCGAGGAGCTGGGTGATCCCGAAGAGGTCGTCGCGGAGGCGTCGGCAGCCGGCGTGACGCGGCTGATCGCGATGGGCGTCGACCTCGAACGGAGCCGGACCGCTGTCGCCCTGGCCCACCGCTTCGGACCGGTGTGGGCGGGAGTGGGACACCACCCGACCGAGATCGCCGACCCTGATCTGGTCGCCCTGCGCAACCTTGCCGCCGACCAGCGTGTCGTTGCTGTCGGCGAGGTGGGCCTCGACTTCGAGCATGCGCCCAGCCCGCCGCAGCAAGCGCAGATCGCCAGGCTCCATCAGGTGTTCGATCTTGCCGTCGAGCTCGAACTCCCAGTCTCGATCCACAATCGCGGCGCCGCCCGCGAGCTGCTGGAGGCGATCACCGCCCACCGCGGGCTGCGCGGCGTGATGCATTACTTCGCCCTCGAATGGGATTGGGCGGCGCGATTTCTCGATCTCGGGTTCTATCTGTCGTTCGCGGGGCTGGTCACACGGCCGAGCCGCGACGCACTGCGCGACGTCGTCAAGAGATGCCCGGCTGATCGCCTTCTGCTCGAAACGGATTCGCCCTATGGCAACGCACAGACGCGAATGGGCGCGCCCAACCGCCCGGCATATCTCATCGATACCGCGGTGCTGGTGGCCGAGCTGCGCGGCATCGGTCGCGACGAGCTGGCCGACATCGAGCAGGCCAACGCGCTTGCGCTGTTCAGCAGGATGGAGTGATCGACCCCGCCGACCCCGAGCACCTGGCGCGACTGCTGCGCCGGCATCGCGTTGATCCCAAGCATTCTTTCGGCCAGAACTTCCTGGTCGATGCGGCGATTCGAGATCGCGTTGCGGACGCGGCGGGCATCACCCATGACGACGACGTGCTGGAGGTCGGGGCGGGGGTGGGCGCGCTGACTGTCGCACTGGCCCCGCGCTGTACAAGGCTGGTAGCGGTCGAGATAGACCGCCGCCTGACGCCTGTTTTGCGCGAGGTGCTTGGAAGCGCATCCAACGTCGAGGTCGTGGAGGCGGACATCCTCAAGCTCGACGTCGCGACGTACTTTCCCCACGGTGCGGATGTCGTCGCCGGCAACATCCCCTACAACCTCACCGGTGCCCTCATTCGACAGCTCCTCGACCACGAACCGCGGCCTCGCCACCTCTCGCTCGTGGTCCAGAAAGAGGTAGCCGAACGATGGACGGCCGCGACCGGCGCCAGCCTGGCCACGGTCGCGGTCCTGGTCTTCGCGGAACCACGCCTCATGTTTACCGTTCCCGCCGCAGCATTCAGGCCGCAACCGCGGGTCGATTCCGCATGCGTGGTGCTGGAGGTGCGGAGCTCGCCGGCTGTCGACGTCGATGACGTCGACGCGTTCTTCAGGCTGGTGGAGGCCGTCTTCCAGCTGCGCCGCAAGCAGCTGGGCGGAACGTTGGGCCGGATCAGTGGCCTGGGCAGCGCCGCGGCCACGGCGCGGCTGCGCGAAGCGGGAATTGATCCTGAGCGGCGCCCTCAGACCCTCACGCTTGCAGAATGGCAGGCCGTCTACGAAAGCTTCGGTCCCGTGCCACATCGCTAAGCTCTGACGGCGGTGGAGGCGCCGATCAGGTTCCCGGTCGAAGGGCCAGGTGGCTTTCGAGCCGTCTTGCGCTATACGGCTTTCAGGAACATCTGGTTCGCGCAGCTCGCCGCGCAGCTCGCGGACAAGTTTCTCCTCTTCTCGCTGATCATCCTCGCCTACCGCATCTCCGGAGGCAGCACAGCGGTCGCGATCACGCTCCTCGCCTTCACTGTGCCGGCGGTGGTGTTCGCGCCGCCCGCGGGCGTCATCGCGGATCGCATCAACCGCAAGCAGATCATGATGTGGTGCAACTTCGGTCGCGCCGCGGCGGTGGTGCTGATTCCACTTGCCGCGCTCGTTCCCGGCTTGCAGGACGACTTCCTCCACCTGCTGGTCATCACGCTCGTGTTCTCCGCGGTCGGGCAGCTGTTCGCTCCGGCAGAAGCTGCGGCCATACCTACGATCCTCCCGCGCTCAGCGCTGATCACCGCCAACTCGATGGCGCTGCTGACGATGGTCCTCACGCTGGTGGTCGGGGGATCGCTTGCGCCCATCGTCTCGCGCATCGATCTCTATGCGCCTTATTGGTTCGCCGCCGTTCTGCTGGTCATCGCCGGCACGCTGATATTTGCGTCCGACATCCCGCCACTGCCGAAGGCGACAGAGCCCCCCGTGAAAGAGGGCTACAGCCGGTTTCGTCGCCTGCTCGTAGACATGAAGGAGGGCGTGGACGCCCTCCGCACGTCGAGCGGCCTGCTGCTCGCCTTCGGCCAGGTGAGCATCGCCGTCCTGGTCCTCTTCATGCTCTTCACGCTCGCGCCCGCATACGTGAGCCAGGTCATCGGCATCGCCGCCCAGGACAGCTACGTGATCCTCGGCCCTGCCACCGTCGGCGCGATCGTGAGCGCGGTTCTGCTGGGTCAGTTTCTGAGGAACATCGACCGGTGGCGGGTGCTCGTGTGGTCGCTGGTCGCCAACGGTCTGACGCTGCTGGCGCTCGCCGCCGTTCCGCAGGCGATGACGCAGCTGCCCGACCTGCGCGTCCATGCCCGCATCACCGGCGCTGCCTTCAGCCTTCTGCTCGGGATCGAGTTCGGCGCGATCATGATCCCCGCGATCACCTACCTCATGGAGACGACCAGCGACGAGATACGAGGTCGGGTCTTCGCTCTCCTCTTCATGGTCATCAACGGGGTGACCGCAATCCCGGTGCTGGCGGCGGCTGGGCTCGCCGACCTGATCGGGACCGGCCACGTGATCGGAGGCCTCGGCGTCCTGCTCATCGCCGGCGCGGTGGCGTTCGCTATGGCCGGACGGCGCGCCTTCCAGCTAGCAGGGCGATGACGATGGCGAGGACCGCGACCGCGAGGCCTCCGAGACCGACGTCCTGGATGACGTCGCTGATCGGCGCGAGGTTGCTGCCGACTACATAGCCGGCGATGCCGATGATCCCGGCCCAGGCAAGCCCTCCAAGCGCGCTGTAGATCTGGAAGCGCCAGAAGGGCATGCGCGCCATGCCGGCGAGCATCGATCCCCAGGTGCGCAGGCCGAGGATGAAGCGCGAGGCAAGGATCGCCTTGTCCCCGTGGCGTGCGAAGAACATCTCGGCATGCGCGATGTGCTCAGGCCTGATCCGGAAGACGCGGCCGAAGCGCTCGACGAAGGGGCGGCCTCCGCGGTAGCCGAGGTAATAGCCGAGGTCGGCGCCCGCGGTCGCGCCGACAAAGCCGAAAAGGATGACGAGCGCCAGGCTATGGTGGCGAGTCGCGGCCCATGCCGCGGCCGCCAGCAGCAGCGCTTCCCCGGGGAAGGGCACGCCTGCGCTTTCGATGAGGAGGCCGAGCCCAGCGGTCGGATACCCGAGCGCGTCGATGATTGCGGTTGGATTCACGCCGGGGAGCTCAACAAGGCGCTCATATACTGACGACCCTATGGCGGAGTACGGAGATCACGAATCCAGCGAAGATCCCCTGCACATGCTGCGGCACTCGACCGCGCATCTGCTCGCCGCCGCGGTCACCGAGCTGTACCCGGACGCCAGATACGGGATCGGCCCGCCTGTGGAGGACGGCTTTTACTACGACTTCGCGTTCAGCAACCCAATCTCCGAGTCCGACCTGGGCGCAATCGAGTCGCGGATGCGGCGGATCGCGCAAGAGGACCGGCCTTTCGAGCCTGTGACCATGTCGCGCCAGCAGGCGCTCGACGAATTTCGCAAGCGAGGCCAGGACTACAAGATCGAGCTGATCAACGACAAGGTCGAGGGCGACGAGGTCAGCCTCTACCGCACAGGCGACTTCCTCGACCTCTGTCGGGGACCTCATGTTCGCTCGACGAAGGAGCTCAAGGCCTTCAAGCTGCTGCGCGTCGCCGGCGCTTACTGGCGTGGGGATGAGAAGAGGCCGCAGCTGACGCGCATCTACGGCACCGCCTGGCCGTCCCAGAAAGAGCTCGAGGCGCATCTCAAGTTCCTGGAAGAGGCGGAGAAGCGAGACCACAAGAAGCTCGGTAAGGAACTCAAGCTCTTCATGGTCGACGAGCGGGTGGGCCCTGGCCTGCCTTTGTGGCTGCCGGCCGGCGCCACCGTCCGGCGCGAGCTCGAGCGGTTCATCGTCGACGAGGAGCTGGCTCGAGGCTACCTTCACGTTCGGACGCCCGACGTGGCGCGGCTCGACCTCTTCCGACAGAGCGGGCACGCGCAGCTCTACGCCGAGTACATGTACCCGCCCATGAAGTTCGAAGACGGGGAGGAGCTCGAGCTGCGGCCCGTCAACTGTCCTCACCACATCGTCATCTACCAATCGGAGCTGCGCAGCTATCGCGACCTCCCGATGCGGATTGCTGAGATCGGCAACCAGTGGCGGTACGAGCGCTCAGGCACGCTGATCGGGATGAACCGCGTCCGCGCGTTCGCCTTGAACGACGCACACATCTTCTGCACCCCCGACCAGCTCATGGCCGAGGTGAAGGGCTCGATCGAGCTCGCTGTCTACTTTTCGGAGGTGCTCGGGATCGAGGATTGGTCGTACCGCCTGTCGACACGCGACGACGTCAAAGAGAAGTGGCTGGGCACCGAGGAGCAGTGGGAGCGCGCGCAGGCGGCGCTCATCGAGGCCCTCGAATCGATGGGACAGACCTACCAGCTCGGGGTGGGCGAGGCCGCCTTCTACGGCCCCAAGATTGACTTCCAGGTCAAGGACGCGCACCGGCGTGAGTTCACAAACTCGACCGTGCAGGTGGACTTCCAGCTGCCAGATCGGTTCGACCTCGAGTACGTCGCAGAGGACGGGTCGCGCAAGCGACCAATCATGGTGCACCGCGGCGCAGCAGGCGCCATGGAGCGGCTTTTCAGCTACCTTATCGAGCGCTACGTCGGGGCGTTTCCGACCTGGCTGCACCCGGTGCAGGTGGTGGTGGCCCCGATCACCGACGATCACCGGGCATACGCCGACAAGGTCGCCGAGCGCTTGCGCCGGGCCCGGCTTCGCGTCGAAGTCGACGCGCGCTCAGAGCGCGTGGACCGCAAGGTGCGCGATGCCAAGCACCGCAAGGTGCCGTACATCCTGGTCGTCGGCAGGCAAGAGATCGAGAGCGAAGGCGTGTCGGTGAACGACCGCACCGGCAACCGGACGCAAGAAGCGTTGGAGCAATTTGTTGAACGCGTGGCGCAGGAGGTCGCGGAGCGCCGCCGTTAATCCGAAACTAGTCTGATTCCGCACGTTTGGCGCCAAAAGTGCGCTATGGCCTTCGAATTCCGCCTGTTTGGCGCCAAAGGCGCGAAATGCATGAACCGTCAAACGGCGGCCTTTAGCTGTCGAGCTGGATTCTGATCTCGGTGTGCTGGCCGCGGCCGAGCAGATCGACCAGGCCAAAGGTCGCTTGTCGCGACACACGGTGAAACTGGATCTGCCCACCATCGCTGAGGAAGGCCGTCACCTTCCAGTCGCCGGAGTCGAGCTTCTCCCTGTAAAACGCAGTTACCGTGGCGACGTCGTCCCCCGACTGCAGGGTCATCTGACATCTCCTGGAATCGCCCGGAGCGACGTTCGAGCCGACGTAGGTGTTCTCGCTGGTAACGGTCGTGCCCGGGTAGGCGGGAAAGTCCTTGGGGAGGCAGCTGAAGGCACCTTGCTGGAATCTATTGGCCAGCGAGTAGATCCCGATCGCACCCCCGACGAGCCCGATGACAAGTAGCAGCGCGCAGCCTCCAGCCAGCCACCAGACCCATGTTCTCGAGCGGCGGGGCGCCACCGCAGGCTGAGCCGACCACCCCGCCGGCACCCACTGCGCGCCATCCCAGCGCCACAGGCCATCGGGCGAGAGCTGTCCTGGCTGAACCGGCGGGCCGGAGGCCATGTACTTATTGTGCGGTGACGCTCACCATTTAGAGCCCGCCCGGGACCCGGCCGGCGCAGTCTCCCTGCGCAGAGATCGGGATGATCGCTCCTGTTGAGATGTCGCCGATGCGGGGCTGGTGCTGCGCGTCGCCACCGGTGAAGACGTGCCCGTCGTCGATCCACCCGCACGCCTGCAGCCCCGCGAAAGTGCGCGACGTCCCATCGAAAGCGGTGTCGGCAGCGGGCACCAGCGCGACCAGACGGCCGTCCGGCGAGATCAGGGCCGGAGTCGGACCCTGGATTGGAAAGGAGCGCCTGGTGACCGCCGTCCAATCGACCACGTTCGCCTGCGCGAAGGTATTCCTGACTTCGCAAACCACACCGGCTTTTGAAGGAGGCCCTGCCAGCACACAACTCGAGCTCCCGACCGTAAATCGGCGGATCGCGGTCGCCGGGTCGACGAGGTGGAACTCTTGCGGGCCACAGCAAAACGGCCCGCCTCCCTGGGTGCAGGCCGGCACCTTGGCGAGCACAAGGCTGCCGCCATGCCAACCGGTCGGCCACAGGATGCTGCTGCCGGTCTGGCTGTAGACGAGGTGGTGAGCGGCGCTTGCGAGATCATCGACGTACAGCCTTGTCGATGCGCCGGTGGCTGTGAAATCGCTCACGACAACGGCGATGCGCGTGTCATCGGGACTGACCGCGAACATGCTTCTGCGTGCGCCGCCGGTCGGAAGCGTGGCCGCTCGCCCAGTCTCACCCTGGGGGGTCAAGAAGCTGACCACGCCCTGGGCGTCCATGTAATAGACCCGTGAGTCGCTGGTACTGATCGGCGGCGGCAGCACGGCGCTTGCGATGCCTCCGCAGGTCAGCGCCCCGCCGAAGCCCTTGGCCTGGGCGCTCGCGACCACCTTGCCGTCGACAGCGACCAGACTCACCGTGTAGGACTGCGCGTAGGCCGGAGTCACCAGCACCGCGAATGGGCCTGCCGCGACCGGTGACGCGGCCGCGGACGGGGAGGCGGAGGGGGTCGTCTCGGGCGAGGGAGACCTGGGCGCCTGAGATCCCTGTCCCCCGCAAGCGGTCATCAGTGCGGCGACCGCCACGGCACAAGTCTTGAGCTTCACCGTCGGGATGTTCTGTCTCAAAGCTGCTTTGCGCCCCAGTTACGTTTCAGGTACCATCCTGCATCTGAAGCAGGGACCGCCCCTCACCCCCAGGGCACGCGCTCGAAAGGGTAAAAGATGACGGACGGCACCTGCTGTCCGTTTTGTTTCATATAAGCGTCTGGAGGAAATAGTAAGAACACTGAATTTGGCCGAGGGTTTGTCTCATCTCGTTTAAGGAGCTAAGGATCAACGATCAGATCCGCAGCTCTGAGGTGCGTCTGATCGATGACCAGAACAACCAGCTCGGGGTGGTGTCGCTAGACGCCGCTCTGCGCATCGCCAACGAGAAGGGACTCGACCTCGTCGAGGTGGCGCCACAAGCCAACCCGCCGGTCTGCCGGCTGATGGACTACGGACGATTCAAGTTCGAGACCATCAAGCGGGAGAAGGACCAGCGGCGGAAGCAGAACGTCATCAAGCTCAAGGAGATGAAGCTTCGGCCCAAGGTGGCCGAGCACGATTTCCAGACCAAGTTCAAAGGTTTGAGGCAGTTCCTCGAGGCGGGCGAGAAGGTGAAAGTGACGATCATGTTCCGCGGTCGCGAGATGGTGCACCAGGACATCGGGAGGAGGATCCTCGACCGGGTGGCCGATGATGCACGCCCCTTCGCGGTCGTCGAGCGCCCGCCGCTGCTCGAGGGCAAGAATCTGTTCATGATCCTTGCACCGAGCCGCCAGAGCGCGGTCAAGGAGACTGCTTCCAGTGCCTAAGCTCAAGACCCGGAAGGGCTTCGCGAAACGGATCAAGGTCACCAGGAACGGCAAGCTGCTGCGCGCGACCGCCTGGAAGAGCCACCTCCTCGAGCACAAATCTCAGAAGCGCAAGCGCAACTACGAGAACAAGCAGCCGGTGTCAAAGTCCGACCGCAAGGCCGTGCGCCGGGCGCTGGGCATCTAAGCGATGGCACGAGTAAAAAGAGGCGTTCCGGCGCACAGGCGCCACAAGGCGATCCTGGACCGCGCCAAAGGCTTTCGGCTTTCGAAGAAGCTGCTCTTCCGGCCCGCCAACGAGGCCGTGCTGCACGCGCTCGCCTACGCCTTCCGCGACCGGCGCCGGCGCAAGCGCGAGATGCGCCAGCTGTGGATCGCGCGCATCAACGCCGCCTCCAGGCAATCGGGGCTGCCCTACAGCAAGCTCATGCACGGCCTTCGCCAGGCCGGAGTGGAGATCGACCGCAAGGTGCTGGCTGACCTGGCCGTGCGCGACAGCGGTTCCTTTGCTCGGCTGGTGGAGGTTGCTAAGAAAAGCCTCTGACCAGCAGCTGATCAACAGCCCGGACAACGAGGTCGTCCGCCGCCTGAGGCGTCTCGTTCGCCGGCGCGAGCCAGGTCTCGCCGTCCTGGAGGGTCCGCGCGTGGTCGCGGAGGCGGTGGCAGCCGGCATCCCATTGGAGCTGCTGGTCGTACGAGAAGGTGACGATTTCGACATGGAGGCAGCGCACCGCGTGAGGTTCACGCGCGGTCTGTTCGCATCGATCAGCCAGACCGTCACACCGCAGGGCGTGGTCGCGATCGCCCGCGTGCGCGAGTCGATGCCCGCCGACGCGGTCGCAGCTGCGCGCGGAGCCTCCTGGCCCCTGGTGGTGCTGGATCGTGTTCAAGATCCCGGCAACGTCGGCGCCATCTGCCGCACAGCGGCTGCCGCCGGCGCACCGGCCCTGGTGGTTCTCCCGGGCAGCGCGGACCCCTACGGCGCCAAAGCGGTGCGATCCTCATCAGGCAACGTCTTCCGCCTCACGATCGCACGCTCTGCATGGGAAGACCTCGGCCCCCTCGACGGTTACGGCGCCGCAGCGTCAGGCGGGACTCCACTCGATCGGGCGCCCGTAGAGAATGCCGGCATGATCGTTTTTGGCAGCGAGGCGCACGGCATCTCCCGCAGCGATCTCGAGCTCGTCTCCATCCCGATGAACGATCGTGTCGAGTCGCTCAACGTCGCCGCGGCCGCCGCCGTGATCCTCTTTGAGATCAGGCGCAGGAAGGCGGCATGACCCACCACACGCTCGGCGAGCTGCAGGCGCTCACAGAACCGGCCGAGCGCGACATTCAAGCCGCGAACGACCTGGCCGACCTCGAAGCGCTGCGAGTGAAGTACCTCGGCCGGAAAGGGCTGCTCTCGGAGCGCCTGCGAGACATCGAGCAGATGCCGCCAGACGAGCGAAGAGCCTACGGCGCTGCAGCCAACGGCTTCAAGGAGTGGCTCAACAAGGCGATCGAGATACGTCGCGCAGCGATCCAGGATGCGCATCTCGCCGACATCGCCGAGACAGAGGCGATCGACATCACGTTTCCCGGACCGCCCCTGGGGCGCGGGCACACCCACGTGCTCACGCAGGTCCAGCGCCAGATCGAAACGGTGCTCGAGTCGCTGGGCTACCAGGTCGAGCTCGGGCCGGAGGTCGAGACCGAGTGGTACAACTTCGAGGCCCTGAACATCCCCGCCGGACACCCGGCGCGGGAAAACTGGGACTCCTTCTACTTCACCCCGGATCTTTTGCTGCGGACGCATACATCGCCCGTGCAGATCCGCGCCATGCAGCGCATAAAAGAGCCTCCCATCTACATCATCACGCCAGGTCGCTGCTACCGCCGCGACGCGCCCGAGGCGACGCGCGTGCCGTACTTCAGCCAGGTCGAGGGTCTCGCCGTCGACAAGGGCCTCACCGTCGGAGACATGAAGGGCACGCTCCTGTACATGATCCAGTCGCTCTACGGCGAGGAGCGAAAGGTGCGCGTGCGCCCGAGCTTCTTCCCATTCACCGAGCCAAGCTTCGAGTTCGACGTTTCGTGCGGCATCTGCGCGGGCGCCGGCTGCAAGAGCTGTCGCTACAAGGGCTGGCTCGAGGTGGGCGGCTGCGGCATGGTCCACCCGCAGGTGCTGCGCAACGGCGGCATCGATCCGGAAAAGTGGAACGGCTACGCCTGGGGCTTCGGGATCGAGCGCATGGCGATGCTCAAGTACGACATCGACGACATCCGTCTCCTCTACGAGTCCGACCTTCGCTTCCTCGAACAATTTTAGTGTCCCACCCCCGAAGTTCCTTGCATCGTCGCGGCCTAGTCGGCCGGGCGCCTGCGGCGCTGAAGCCAGCGTCGAGGGGCCCGGCGCTGCGTCGTCACGCATCTAGCGATGCGCTCCTAGCCGCGCCACCCTTTCCTTGGCTCCGGCCGCCGATGCCGCGAAATATGCGGCGGACCTCGAGGTCGGGACACTTGCGATGAAGATTTCCTACGAGTGGCTCGGCGATTTCGTGGACCTCGAGGGCGTGACCCCGCAGGACGCCGCCGACGTGCTCACGCGCCTGGGCGTCGAGGTCGAGGCGCTGACGGTCAGCGACCTTTCACACATCGTGATCGGCAAGGTCCTCGAGCAGGTTCCCCATCCGAAGTCGCGGAACCCGCTGTGGATCCACCAGGTCGACCTCGGCGGCAAGATCGAGCAGATCATCGCGGGCGCGCCTAATGCGGTCCCTGGATCCCTGGTGCCCGTGGCGCTTCCAGGCACGACCGTCCCTAACGGCAAGCTCGTCAAGGACCTCAACATCGCCGGTTTCAACGGGCGGGGCATGATGTGCTCGGCTTCGGAGCTCCTCCTGGGTGACGACCACTCGGGGATACTCATCCTCGATACCGGCAGGGCCGGCGACCCGCTGACGTCTGTGATCCCGAGCCAGGCGATCATGGACGCCGAGGTCACCTCCAACCGCCCCGACTGCATGGGCCACCTGGGGGTGGCGCGAGAGCTTGCCGCGGGGCTGGACAGGCCGCTCAGGGCGGACTTCATGCCCGCATTCACCGGCACCGCTGATCCCCCCGGTCGCGAGATCGTCACGGTCTCGATCGACGACGAAGATCTGTGCTCCCGCTATATCGGCGGCGTCATCACCGAGGTTGCGGTCGGGCCGAGCCCGCAATGGCTGCAGCGCCGCCTGCGCGCGTGCGGCGTGCGGCCGATCAACAACATCGTCGACATCACCAACTACGTGCTCCTCGAGTACGCGCAGCCGCTGCACGCCTTCGACCTCGCCAAGCTCGAGAAATCGGAGATTCGCGTACGTCGCGCCAGGGCCGGCGAGACGCTCCTCTGCCTGGACGGCATTGAAAGGCAGCTGGAACAGGAGATGCTGGTGATCGCCGACGCCGCGAGGCCGGTCGCCATCGCCGGCGTGATCGGGGGCGAGGAAACCGCGGTCACCGGCTCCACGACGGACATCCTGCTGGAGGCCGCGACGTTCAGCGGTCCGAGCGTCCGCCAGACCGCGCGCGCATTCGGGCTGCGTACGGAAGCATCGGCACGGTTCGAGAAGGGCCTTCCGGCCGAGCTGGCGCTCGCCGGAGCGAGACGGGCGGCGGCTTTGATCGCGGAGGTGGCAGGGGGGAGCGTCCACCGTGAGTGGGCCGACATCTACCCGAAGGCCCAGGAGCCGGTTCGCATCGGGCTGCGGCCGGCGCTCGTCGACGAGATCCTCGGCCTGCACATCCCGCTGGAAAGCTCGGAGTCGATCCTCAAGCGGCTGGGCTTCCACGTTCGGCCGCTCGACGACGGCGCGTGGGACGTTCTGCCGCCCGTCTTCCGGCTGGACGTGATCATCCCCGAAGACCTCGTCGAGGAGGTGGGTCGTGTTTACGGCTACGACCGCGTGCCGCCCACGCTGCCGGGGCATCGACGCGATCGCTGGACGCCTGCGCTTCCTAGCCAGGGGCGGCGCCTTGACGCCGCGCGCGAGGTGCTTGCGGGCGCCGGATTCACAGAGACGTGGAATCCCGCGCTTGTTTCCGGCCGCATGCTGGACCAGATGCGCGTCGGTGCTCACGCGCTTCGGGTGTCAAACGCGCTCTCCGACGACATGGACACCTTGCGCACGTCGCTGCTGCCCTCGCTGCTGGGCGTGGTCGCGATCAACCGTGATCGCGGTCGGTCCGAGGTGAAGGTGTATGAGATCGCGGCGGCATTCGTCGCCCGTGTCGGCGACAAGACCACGCAGCCCGAGGAGCCGCTGCGACTCAGCGTGGTGGCCAGCGTCGGCGGCACCGCGGAAGCGGGACGGCAAGGCTTCTACGCCATGAAGTCGGTGCTCGATGCCTGCTTGCGAGCGCTCGGCGCGCCTGAGTGCGCGTACCAGCGCGCCGCGACGGAGCTCTTCCATCCTGGGCGCTGCGCTGGCGTTCTTCTCGAGGGGCGCCAGCTCGGATACCTGGGGGAGCTCCATCCCGGCGTCGTCGCCTCGGCCAGAATCGATGGACGAGTCGTCGGCTTCGAGATCGATGTAGAGCCGGTGCTCGAGGCCTCGCGAGTCGGCCGCGCGCAGCCGCTGCCTCGCTTTCCCTCCATCGAGCGCGACCTCGCCGTCGTGGTCGAGGATCATGTCGCCGCAGGGGCGCTGCTGACCGCGATCAACGAGGCCGGCGGCCCCAGTTTGGAGTCGGCTCGACCGTTTGACGAGTATCACGGCCCGCAGGTTCCTGAGGGCCACAAGAGCGTCGCGGTCGCCTTGACTTTCCGCAGCCCCGAGCGCACCCTGACGGACGCCGAAGTGGATGAGGTGATGGCGGAGATCAGGCGCGCGCTCGAGAAAAAGTTTGGAGCCGGGTTCCGCTCATGACCTGGGTCGACGCGATTCCAATCGCGTTGCTGATCATCTACGGCGGTCTCGGCTACTTCACGGGACTACTGCGCAGGCTGATCGGGCTGGTCGCTCTCTACATCGCATTCGTCGCCGCGACGAACATGGGCCTCCAGGCGGGGGGGATCCTGCAGCAGTCGTCGGCCTTTGACATCGCAGACTCTCGAATCTACGGCTTCTTCGGGATCGTGTTCGTGGTGCTGCTCGTCATCGACGGAGCTGCGCAGCTTGCGCACAGCCAGATCCAGATCGAGGCGATCGTCTTCAACCGCGTGAGCGGCGTGATCATCGGCGTCATAACGGCGATCCTGCTTTCGGTGGTGCTGACGTTTGAGCTGAGCGCGGCTGGGAATCCATTCGGCGGGTCGCAGCTGGATGCTCTCCAGCAAAGCATTCGGGATGGAGTCAACGGCTCGCACCTTGCGGCGCCGATCGTGCGTGTCATCGGCAGACCGATCATCACGATCTTCCAGCCGGTCCTGCCCACCGACCCGCAGATCTTCTTCAGCAACAACCCCGTCACTTAGTTCGAGTGAGCCGGGAGCTCTTCCAGCGCCTGAGCGAGCGGGCAGTCGAGATCCACGTCGAGGATCATCTTCGCTCGCGGCTCGAACGCGGAGACTCGCTACGGGTGAAGCTCGGGCTCGATCCCACAGCGCCCGATCTTCACGTCGGGCACCTCGTCGTCCTCGACGTCCTGCGCGCCTTCCAGGACGATGGCCACACGGTCGTGCTCATCGTCGGCGACTTCACAGCCATGATCGGCGACCCGAGCGGCAGGTCGGAGACGCGACCGATCCTCACTCGGGAGCAGGTCGATGCCAACGCGCGCACCTACTTCGAGCAGGTCTTCCTGGTCCTGGATGGAGCGCGCACGGAGATCCACGGCAACGCCGAGTGGCTGGGGCAGATGAGCGCCGCCGATGTGCTCCGCCTGCTCGGCAAGGCCACGCTGCAGCAGGTGCTGCAGCGCGAAGACTTCGCGGATCGACTGAAGGCGGGGGCCGCGATCGGGACGCACGAGATCCTCTATCCGTTCAACCAGGCGTACGACTCGGTCGCCATCCGCTCCGACGTCGAGATCGGCGGCACCGATCAGCTCTTCAACCTTCTGTTCGGCCGCGAGATCCAGAAGGCGTACGGCCAGGAGCCGCAGGACATCGCCGTCTTTCCGCTGCTGGAGGGGCTCGACGGATCGCTGAAGATGGGCAAGTCGCTCAACAACTACATCGGCATCACCGAGCCGCCCGAGGAGATCTACGGCAAGACGATGTCGATCCCCGACCCCCTGACTGAGAAATACCTGCGCCTGGTGTCAGGCCTGGACTCGCGGCAGATCGCTGAGGTGCTGGCGATGAAGCCGCGCGACGCGAAGGCTGCGCTCGCCAGGCAGCTGGTCAAGCGCCTGCATGGGGAGGAGGCGGCGGCGCGAGCAGAGGAAGCTTTCGTCAGGCAGTTTGTACGGAAGGAGCAGCCGGAGACGATCAAGGAGCACAAGATCGCCGGGCCGACCGACATCGTCAGCCTCCTGGTCGAGACTGGGATCGCGAAGAGCCGCGGCGACGCCAGGCGCCTCACGCAGCAGGGAGGCGTCCGCAAGAATGGCGACAAGGTTGACGAGCATGCGCAGGCGGCGGCGGGCGACGTCATCTCCGCCCGCCGGCGGTTTGTCCGATTGAAGTGAAGTAGAATGACCGAAAGCATGTTCGGAGCCCTGGTCTAGATGTCCGGTCATTCGAAATGGGCCGGCATCAAGCACAAAAAGGCGATCGTCGACGCCAAGCGCGGCCAGGCTTTCACTCGCGCCAGCCGTGAGATCACGATCGCCGCCAAGGAGGGGGGAGGCAACCCCGAAGGCAACTTCCGCTTGCGCCTGGCGATCCAGAAGGCGCGCGAGATCAACATGCCCACCGATCGCATCCAGGCCGCCATCAAGCGTGGCACCGGCGAGCTGGCAGGGGAGAAGCTCGAGGAGATCCGCTACGAGGGTTACGGGCCAGCGGGTGTGGCGATCATGGTCGATGCCTTCACCGACAACCGCAATCGCACCTCGGCCTCCATCAAGCACCGCTTCTCCAAGTTCGGCGGCAATCTCGGTGAGACGAACTCTGTCGGCTGGATGTTCGCGCGGAAGGGAGTGATCTCCGCAAGCGCCGGCAAGAAGGATCCGGAAGAGGTCGCCCTGGCCGCCATTGAAGCGGGCGCGGACGACGTCCAGGTCGAAGGCTCGTCGGTCGAGGTCACGACGCCGCCGAACGCTTTTGAGAAGGCGAAGGCCGCCCTCGAATCGATGGGAGTCACAATCGACAACGCCGAGATCACGATGCAGCCCAAGCAGACGGTGCCCGTCGGAGAGGACAAGGCCGTCAGCGTGCTCAGGCTGATGGAGTCACTGGAGGAGGACGACGACGTCCAGCAGGTTTACGCCAATTTCGACATCCCAGCCAACGTCCTTGAACGCGTTTCAGCACAGGTGTAGAACCTGATGGGCAAATGTCTGGTCACGGCAACGGACTGATCCTCGGGATCGATCCCGGCCTGGCCGGCACCGGCTTCGCTTTGCTGTCTGGTCCGAACCACGTCGTCTCGTGCGGCACCCTCGTCACCAAACCTGGTCGCGATGGGGCGCGCCTGCTCGCGATCACCAATCACCTGCGTTCGCTGCTCGCCGAACAGACGCCCGCCGAAGCCTCCCTCGAAGAGCTGTTCATGGGCCGCAACGCCACGAGCGCCATCGGCGTGGCACAGGCGCGCGGCGCGATCCTGGCTGTCCTCGAGGAGAGCGGTGTGCCCGTGTTCGAGTACAAGCCCAGCCAGGTGAAGATCGTGCTGACCGGCTACGGCAAGGCGGACAAGGAGCAGATCGCACGCATGCTGGCCGCACAGGTCCGGGTGCCGGACGGCAAGCTCGACGCGCACGCGATGGACGCGATCGCGATCGCGGTGTGCCACGCACGAAGCCGCCGATTCGCGGGAGCGGTTCGGTGATCGCCCACCTCGCCGGCACCGTGCTCCGAGCAGGACCTGACTTCGTAGTCGTCGATGTCGGCGGCGTTGGCTACATGGTCAGCGTGAGCTCCGGCACGAGGCAGAAAGTGCCCGCACCGGGGGGCGCGCTCGAGCTGCACATCCACACGCACGTGCGCGAGGACCAGCTGAACCTCTATGGGTTTGCATCGGTCGAGGAGCTCGACCTGTTCGAGATGCTCATCCAGGTGGATGGCGTGGGCCCCAAGGTCGGCCTCAACATCCTCAGCGCGGCGAGCCTTGAAGTCCTGAAGCGCGCGATCGTAGGCGAAGACGCCGCGCCGATCCGCCGAGCCAGCGGTGTCGGCCAGCGGACCGCGGCCAAGGTGATCATCGAGCTGAAGCCAAAGCTGGATGCGGCAGCTGACCTGTCGGCGGTTCCGCGCGCGGCCGCCATTGCAGGCGATGGCGCGGTGCCCAAGGCGGTGGAGTCGGCGCTGCGCAACCTCGGCTTCTCGTCCCAGGAGGCGAGAATCGGCATGGATGCGGTGGACTGGAAGGCCTCACCATCGACGCAGGAAGCATTGGCTGTGGCTCTGAAGGCGCTGGGCAGAAAATGAAGGGCGAGGGCGAGCAGATTCTCGACGCTCGCGTCGACGACGAGCAGTTCGACCTCACCCTTCGCCCGCGGCTGCTGGGCGAGTACGTCGGCCAGGAACAGGTAAGGCAGAACCTCAGCATCCTTCTCGAGGCCGCGCGCCGGCGCGGCGAGCCGGTCGAGCACGTGCTCCTGTGCGGGCCCCCGGGACTCGGCAAGACCACGCTCGCGCATATCATCGCCAACGAGCTCGGGGTGGGGATCAAGGTCAGCTCGGGGCCGGCCATCGACCACCAGGGCGCGCTGGGGTCGATCCTTCTCAACCTCACGACCCGTGACGTGTTCTTCATCGACGAGATCCATCGGTTGAACAGCGTGGTCGAAGAATCGCTTTATCCCGCCCTGGAAGACTTCCGATTCGACGCGGTGCTTGGCAAGGGAGTGGGGGCGAGCGCCGCCACGCTGCCTCTTCCGCATTTCACATGCGTGGGGGCGACGACCAGACAGGGCCTGCTGAGCGGCCCGCTTCGCGACCGCTTCGGCGCCGTGTACCGGCTCGACTTCTACAGCAAACCGGAGCTGGAGAGCATCGTGCGGCGCTCGGCACGAATACTCGACATCGAGATTCACGAAGACGCCGTGTCGGAGATTGCACGGCGAGCACGCGGTACGCCGCGCATCGCCAACCGCCTCCTGCGTCGCGTGCGCGACTATGCCCAGGTGCGCGGCGACGGTCGCGCGACCCCGGATGCGACCAGGAAGGCGCTGGCCATGCTCGACATCGACGAGATCGGCCTCGAGCCGCTGGACCGCCAGCTGCTGGCGACGCTCATCACCAAGTTCAAAGGCGGCCCAGTCGGCCTCGACACCATGGCGACCTCACTTTCCGAGGAGCCGGAAACGATCGAGGACGTCCACGAGCCCTTCCTGATCCAGATCGGCTTTTTGGCGCGCACCGCTCGCGGGCGGGTGGCAACGGAGCTGGCCTACCGGCACCTGGGCATCGAGCCGCCTGCTCCCGGCCCCCAGCAGGCCCGATTACTGTAAGACGCCTTGGCAGAGGCGGGGCGGTTGCTGCTGGTGGTCGGGATCCTGCTCGCACTGGTGGGCGGCGCCCTGATGCTTTTCGGGCGTTTCCAGCTCCCGGGGGACTTCACGTTCCGCAGCGGGAACGTGACGGTCTACATTCCGATCGCGACCAGCATCATCCTGTCGATCATCCTGACGATCGTGCTCAACTTCCTGTTCCGATCGCGGTAGAGCGCGAGGATGGCGCCGCTTTGAGGTACCCGTTGCGTATCGGAGACTTAGCACCCGCCACCGCGATTTCAGACCGGGAAAGGTTGCGACACCAAGAAATGCCCGACTTTGCGTATTACTTAGACTGATCCGGCTGTGCAGTTAGTCCTCAGCTGGCCGGTTCGCCTGCTCGTAGTCGGGATCCTCGCCTTCTCGCTCTTCGTCGACGGCGCGGGCTACATCTACCGCTTATCCAACCATTACCCGCTGACCGGCAATGTCCCCGGTCTGCCCCCCAACTTCGGCGGCTGGCAGCTGTACCTGCACCGAGGGCTGGACCTCGCCGGCGGCACTCACATCGACTACCTGATGACCAACTTTCCACCCGGGCAATCCCGCGGCGACGTTCAGCAGCGGACCATCGGCGTCATCGCCAAGCGCGTGAACTCGCTCGGCGTGAGCGAACCGGAGATTCGCGGGGCGGGGTCCAACAATGACCGCATCACGGTCGACCTGGCGGGGGTGACCGCAGACCAGGCCCAGAAGGTCATCGGCGCGGTCTCCAAGCTCGTTTACACCAAGTGGGTCAAAGACGACAAGGTCACCGCAGGGCCTGAACCGGGCTACAAGCCGGCGTTCACCGGGCTGACCGGGGATGACATCGCGAGCGCCAACGCGTCCATCGATCAGAGCGGGGTCGCCTGGGTGGTCAACGTGACCTTCACGTCGCGGGGCGCGGACCTCTTCGACAAGCTCACGCGCGAGAACGTCGCCGCATGCCCCGGCGACTCGAACACGGATCCCAACGCCAACTGCGCCGGGCGTCACCTGACGATCTGGCTCGACCTCACGCAAAAGGACATCGACAGCTGGGAGAGCGCCGAGTACATCGGCAAGATATCGCAGCCTTACGACACGGGCTGCCTGGCCACTGCCAGCCCGACCACTGTCTGCCCCAAGCTCCTGGTCGACGCTGTGACCCGCGAGGAGATCTCCGGCGGGCAGGCGCAGATAAGCGGCGGCTTCACACAGTCAAGCGCCATCGACCTCGCGACCGGCATCAACTCGGGGTCGTTGCCGGTCGACCTCCAGGTGCTCGACGTGACCCAGGTTGGATCGACGCTGGGCGCCGAGTCGGTGAAGCTGAGCATCGCCGCCGGCCTGCTCGGGCTGTCGATCGTCGTCATCTTCATGGTCATCTACTACCGAGTCCCCGGGCTGCTGGCGAGCCTTGCGCTGATCTTCTATGCGGGGGCTGTGTTCGCCATCTTCAAGGTGGTTCCGGTGACGCTGACGCTGGCCGGGATCACCGGCTTCATCCTGTCCGTGGGCATGGCAGTCGACGCCAACGTCCTGATCTTCGAACGCTTCAAGGAAGAGGTGAGGGCCGGCAGGACGATCCCGGCCGCCGTCGACGCCGCCGTGAGGCGCGCCTGGCCGGCCATCCGCGACTCGAACACCTCGACGCTCATCACGTGCGTGATCCTCGGCTTCGTTGGTCCTGGGCCGGTCAAGGGATTCGCTGTCACCCTCGGGATCGGCGTCGTCGCCAGCCTCATCTCCTCCATCATCGTCACCCACAACCTGCTTGCGATCGTCATGGCCGGCGCCGGGTTCCGACGACCCGCGCTTATGGGGGTGGACCGTGTCCGCTCTGTCTGACGAAGAGCGCTCGGCGAGCGTCGACACCGAGCCGGCCGAAGACGAGGAAGAGCCCGAAGAAGAAGAAGCTGAACCTGTCGCCGAGGTCGAGGCGCCGAAACCGCCGTCGAAACCCAGAACGCTGGACATCGTCAGCAGGCGCAACTGGTTCTTCTTGCTGTCGCTTCTGGTCATCGTGCCGGGCATGTATTTCATGGTCGCCAGGGGCTTCCTGCTCGGAATCGACTTCGCGGGCGGCACTGAATTCACCATCCACTTCCAGAACAACCCGACCACCACGCAGGTAGAGAGCGCGGTCGCGGCCGAGAATTTCGGCGGCTCGGTCATCTCCGCCGGCGCGGGCACGTACATCGTTCGCGGCCCGGTGCTGACGCCTGCGCAGCAGACCCAGACCGTCAACGACCTCGAGAAAAGGGTGGGCCCCATCGACCGGAGCCAGCTGTCGGTGCTTGCGGTGGGAGGCACCATCGCCACGGAGACGATCGAACTCGCACTGCTGGCTGTGCTCCTCGCGGCATTCGGCATCCTCCTTCTTCTGGCGATCCGTTTCCGCAACGTGCCCGGAGGTTGGCGCGCGGGCTTTCAGTTCGGCGGATCCGCGCTGGCCGCGCTCCTGCACGACGTCTTCCTGCTCACCGGCATCTTCTCGATCCTCGGCATGGGACTCGACCTGAAGATCGGCGAGATCAACAGCCTGTTCGTCACTGCTGTGCTGACGGTGGTCGGCTTCTCGGTCCACGACACCATCGTCGTGTTCGACCGAATCCGCGAGAACCTTCGTGTCAGCCAGCGGCTCTCGTTCGAGCAGGTGGTGAACCTGAGCATCATGCAGACCGCGGCGCGGTCGATCATCACCAGCTTCACGGTCGTCCTGGTGCTCGTGTCGATACTCATCGCGGGCGGTCCGACGCTCAAAGGCTTTGCGCTGGCCCTGCTGATCGGCATCGTCTCAGGCACATACAGCTCCATCTTCAACGCGGCGCCGCTGCTGGTGGTCTGGCGGAGGCTGCAGCCTCTCCGGTAAGGTGGACTCCGACGCCCTGACATGCCGACCTGGCCCATACCGACGATCAAGGAGCTGCTGGAGCCCACGCTCAACCACATGGGCTACGCGCTCTACGCGCTCGAGCAATCCGGACAATCCGGACGGACACTGCGCATCTCCATCGACCACACCGAGCCCATCACGATCGAAGACTGCGAGCGGGTGAGCCGCGTTGCCGGCCCGCTGATCGACCACTCCCGGCTCATCGATGGTTCCTACGACCTCGAGGTTTCGTCACCCGGCGCAGAGCGCCCGCTGCGCGAGAAGAGGGAGTACGAGCGGTTCAGCGGGCGACGGGTGAACGTCCGCTATCGGAGCGGCGACTCCGAGACCGTGGTGGAGGGCCAGCTTGTGGCCGTCGATGGCGCCGGAATCGCCGTGTCGGCGCTGGGAGTTCGCGGCAGGGCACCGGTGATCGTGCATATCGCATGGGATGACGTTGTCACGGGCAGGCTCGCGGTCGCAATCTGACCCGTCCACCGAAAGCCTCGCGGACGCGCTGACGGCGCTGTGCGCGGAGGTCGGCATTCCTTTCGAGGAGATGCTGCACACGGTCGAAGCCGCGCTCGCCGCCGCCTATGTGCGCGCGTTCAACCCGCCCGGGATCGTGACCGTGAAGCTGGATACCGGCACCGGAGCGCTCGATGTCACGAGCCGGGTTGTGCGAGCCGACGGCTCCGAATCGATCCGGTCTCTGCCCGCAGAGGACTTCAAGCGGATGGCCGCCCAGACCGCCAAGCACGCGGTGCTGCGCCACATCCACGACCTGGAGCGCGACAAGGTGCTGCGTGACGTCGCCGAGCACAGGGGGGAGCTCGCCACGGGCGTGGTCGACAGGAGCGAATCCGGAACTGTTTACATCGACCTCGGACGCGCCGAGGGCGTGATGCCTCCCGAGGAGCAGATCCCGGGCGAGCAGCTGCACCCGGGACGGCCGGTGCTGGTGGTGATCCTGGAGGCACAGCGAAACCCGAGGCAGGCGCAGGTCCGCGTCTCCCGAGCGGCGCGCATGTTCGTGCACCGCCTCCTCGAAGCCGAGGTGCCCGAGATCAAGACCGGGACCGTCCAGGTGCGCGCCATCGCACGGGAGCCCGGCCTGCGCACGAAGGTCGCCGTCTCCTCGAGCGAACCGGGCCTGGATCCCGTCGGCGCCTGCGTCGGTCCGAAGGGGATGCGACACCGCGCCATCCTCAGCGAGCTCGCCGGCGAGCATGTCGACATCGTCCCCTGGTCGGACGACCCAGAGGCCTTCGTCGCCGCCTCGATCGGCCCCGCCAAGGCGGAGTCGGTGACCATCGACCGCCCCACGCGCACCGCCACTGTCATGGTCCCTCGAGCCCAGCTCTCGCTCGCCATCGGCCGGGACGGCCAGAACGCACGTTTGGCGGCAAAGCTGACTGGCTACAGGATCGACATCAAGGCTGGCGAGGCTGACGGCCACGGCGACAGCGAAGCCACGACGTAAGCCCGCTCGCACTTGCGTCGCTTGCCGCCAGGAGGCAAGCAAACAGGCCCTGGTTCGCATCGTCCGCGGGCCGGACGGACGCGCTGTCGTCGACCGCGCTGGACGGGCGGCTGGCCGCGGCGCCTACCTCCACCGGGACCCCGGCTGCATCGAAATCGCCCGTAAGCGGAAGGTCCTGGACCGCGCGTTGAAGGCAACCGTCGACCCGGAATTCTGGGCAGAGCTCGAGTCATAGCCTCGGCTCGCCAAGTTTCAAATCTGGCCCGAACGGCATAATCAGTTGTTCGACCATGAAGGCACACGAACTCGCGCGGGAACTCGGGATCAGCCAGAAAGAGCTGGTGAATTTCCTCCAGCAACGGAGGATGCCGCTCAAGAACGCCGCGGCGCCGCTTGCGCCCGGGGCGATCGAGGCCGCCCGATCCGCCTTCAAGCCCGCCTCGGTGGCGGTCAAGATCGAGCCCAACGGCGAGCGCAAGGTTGTCCTGCCGCCGAGCCTGTCGGTGAAGGACCTGGCCGAGAAGCTGGGGGTAAGCCCGGTCGAGGTGATCAAGAAGCTGATGGCGTCCAAGATCCTGGCCACCATCAACCAGGTCATCGACTTCGCCACCGCCGAGATCGTGGCGGACGAGTTCGGCTTCACGGTCGAGCCGGTGTCGAGCGAGGACGTGATCGCCGTCGAGTCCGCGGAAGGCGAGGGCAACGTTGTCACGACCTCGCGCGAGGAGCTGTTCTCGCTCGCCAACGAAGACCCGGGCAAGCTCGTCACGCGTCCCCCGATCGTGACCGTCCTCGGCCACGTCGACCACGGCAAGACCTCGATCCTCGACGCGATCCGGCAGACGCGCGTGGCCGCCGGCGAAGCCGGCGGGATCACGCAGCGAATCGGCGCCTACAAGATCGAGACCGCCGACGGCCACCCGGTGGTGTTCATCGACACCCCAGGCCACGAGGCCTTCACGGCGATGCGCGCACGCGGAGCACAGGTCACCGATCTGGTGGTGCTCGTGGTGGCCGCCGACGACGGCGTCATGCCGCAGACGGTCGAGGCGATCCAGCATGCTCGCGCCGCCAAGGTGCCGATCATCGTCGCCATCAACAAGATGGACAAGGAGAACGCGAACCCGGAGCGAGTCCACCAGGAGCTGGCCGCACAGGGCATCGTCACGCGCCACTACGGCGGCGAGCACGAATGCGTCCACCTCAGCGCCAAGACCGGGCAGGGCATCGACGACCTGCTGACGACGATCGTGCTTTCGTCCGACATCCTGGAGCTGAAAGCCAACCCCAACCGCAACGCCTTGGGGACCGTCGTCGACGCTCACCTGGAGCGTGGGCGTGGCCCGGTTGCCACCGTCCTGGTGCAGGCGGGGACGCTTCGAGTCGGAGATGACTTCGTGTGCGGCCATATCTATGGCCGCGTTCGAGCGTTGACCGACGACCGCGGCAGGAGTGTCACCGAAGCTCCGCCCGCGACGCCGGTGGTGGTCTCGGGCATGAGCGAGGTGCCGCAGGCAGGGGACATCTTCCAGGTTGTCGGCTCAGAGAAGGCGGCGCGCCAGATCGCGCTCACCAAGCTGATGGAGAAGCGGACGATCGAGGCAGCCAAGGACATCGCCCCCCGCATCACGCTCGAAGAGCTGGCTCGACGCGCCAAGGAAGGAGAGGTCAAGGAGCTCAGCCTCGTGGTCAAAGCCGACGCCCAGGGCACGCTCGAGGCCGTTCTCAGCGCCCTGCAGAAGATCGAGGACCCGGTGGTCGCGATCAAGATCGTGGGCCAGGGCGTGGGGGCCGTGAGCGATTCAGACCTGCTGCTTGCCAGCGTGTCGAACGCGATCATCGTCTGCTTCAACCTCAAGCCGACCCCGGCCGCGGTGGCCGCCGCTGAGAGGGCGAAGGTCGAGGTCCGCTACTACGACGTCATCTACAAGCTGACCGAGGACGTGGAGAGAGCGGCCAAGGGCCTGCGCGAGCCGACGTACAGGGAGATTCGAGAGGGCACGGTCGAGATCGTGACTCCGATCAAGATTCCGCGACTGGGCATCATCGCCGGCAGCCGCGTGGTCGAGGGCAAGGTAAGTAGGGGCGGGAAGGTCAAGCTCTACCGCCCAACCGCACCGACGGCCACAAGGGCGACGCGCGAGTCCCGGGCCATCACCCCCGCCAACGGACAGCTGATCTGGGAGGGCCGGATCAACTCGCTGAAGCATTTCAAAGAGGACGTCAGGGAGATGGCTGCGGGGCAGGAATGCGGAATCGGGCTCGAAGGCTTCGAGGCCTTTCAGCCCGGCGACGTGATGGAGACTTATCGCCTCGAGCGGGAAGAAATTTAGCCAGCCGTTGCTGGCTGCGGAGGTCGCCATGACCAGCCACCGGGCCGATCAGGTCGGGGAGCAGGTGCGCGAGGAGATCATGTCCATCATCCGCCGCGAGCTCAAAGACCCCAGGATTGGGTTCGTGAGCATCACCGCGGTGAGGATGTCGCCCGACCTGCGCCAGGCACGAGTGCGCGTGAGCGTGCTCGGAAACCCCGATGAGCAGAAGGCGTCGATCGCCGGCCTCGACTCCGCTAAGGGTTTGATTCGCCACGAGCTCGGCCGCCGCCTCCAGAACCTCAAGTTCTCGCCCGACCTCCGTTTTGAGCTCGATCCCTCCATCGAGTACAGCGTGCACATCGCCGAGCTGCTGAAAGAGGTCCTTCCGCCCGCAGCGGAGAACGGCGAGGAGGACCCAAAATAGCCACCGCCAAGAGCAAGTCCGCTCATCAGTACGACGAGATCAGAGAGCTCGTCGACGCAAATCACGAGATCCTGATCTTCGGGCACAAGGACGCAGACGGCGACACCCTCGGCTGCAGCCTGGCGTGCGCCGAAGCACTGCGCTCAGCCGGTAAGCATGTGTGGGTCCTCATCCCCCCACCACTGCCGCAGATGTATGCGTTCCTGCCCGGCTTCGACGAAATCCGGGAGGAGCCGCCCACCGGTGTCGATCCCGAGCTCATATTTTTCTTCGACTCAGGGAACCTGGAGCGATCAGGGAGCAGCGTGAAGCGCATCGCCTCACACGCCACGATCGTCAACATCGACCACCATCCGTCCAACTCGCGGTTCGGGGACATAAACGTGATCGACCCCGACGCCTCCGCGGTAGGGCAGATGGTCATGGACATGCTCGACCACTTCGGTTACCCGATCACCAAGACGATCGCAGTGAACCTCTACGTCGCCCTCCTGACTGACACCGGCGGATTCCGCCACGAGAACACCACGCCCCGCGCCCTGGAGGACGCGGCGAGGCTCGCTCGCCTGGGCGCCGACCCCGGACAGATCGCCACGATGGTCTACAAGATGCGCCCGGAGACGACGCTCAAGCTCAGTGGCCTGGCGCTGGCCACCATGCGCGTCGACCTCGAGGGCAAGCTCGCCTGGGCCAAGGTCACTCGCCGAATGCTCCGCGAGGCGGCCGCGGTCATGGCCGAGTCGGAGGGCATCATCGACACCCTGAACAGCATCGCGGGCCTGGAGCTGGCGATCCTCTTCAAGGAGGTTTCCTCGGACCTGACCAAGATCAGCGTACGCAGCCGGGGCGGCGTTGATGCCGCCGCGATGTGCGCTGCTTTTGGCGGCGGCGGCCATATCCGAGCTGCGGGCGCCGAGATCGAGAAGCCCATGGAAGAGGCGGTGAAGCTGGTGCTGACGGCGGCCAAGGAGGCGATCGTTGCCGCCTCGACCAGGCGCTGAGCTACCCCGCTTCACAACCGGAGTCCTCAACGTCGACAAGGCAGCCGGCGAAACATCCTTCCGCGTCGTCAGGCAGCTGCGTCACCTGACAGGTGCGCGCCGGGTCGGCCACGCCGGCACGCTCGACCCGCTCGCCACCGGCGTGCTGCCAATCCTCTTCGAATCTGCGACGCGCCTCGCCGAGTTTGCACTGCGCCTCGAGAAGACATATGTGGCCGACATCCATCTCGGTTTCGAGACCGCGACGGACGACGCCGAGGCCGACCGCGAGCCGGTCGCAGATCCGAGCCCGGTGACCGAGGCTGACCTCGCCAAAGCGCTGGAGGCCTTCGCGGGCCGCATCCTTCAGCAGCCGCCTGCGTTCTCGGCGGTCAAGGTGAACGGCCGCCGCGCTTACGAGCTGGCGCGGCGCGGCGAGGAGCCCAAACCGCGGGCGCGCGAGGTGGAGGTATACGACGTTAGGCTCTTGAGCTTCATCCCAGGGCCCCAGGCGGTGGCCCAGGTGGAAATCCGCTGCGGGAGCGGCACCTACCTGCGCTCGATCGCGCGGGACCTCGGTCGGAAACTGGGAGTTGGCGGCTACCTCGGCCGGCTGGTGCGGACCGCGTATGGCCCCCTCGTCGTCGCCGCTGCTGCGAAGGTGGAATCGCTCGCAACCGTCGACGACGTCCGAGCCCGGCTGCTTCCGGCCGAAGTCATACTGCCGGCGATGGAGCGGGTGCGCCTCAACCTCGAGCAGGAGGCGATGGTCCGCCAGGGTCGGTCGGTGCGGGTGCTCCCAGAGCCTGGGCCCGGGCCGCTTCGCGCGCACGATGCAGAGGGGCGGCTCATCGCCCTCGGGCATGCGGATCCGCTCCGCCGCACGTTTGTGCCCGAGAAGGTGCTCAGCTGAAGTTACACCTCGGGCGGCCGTCGAGCCCGATCGGCGCTGTCGCGCTCACCGTCGGGAGCTTTGACGGAGTCCATCGCGGTCACGCCGAGGTGATCAGGAGGACCGTCGCGGCCGCGCGTGAGGCGAATGCAGCGCCTGCGCTCATCACCTTCGAGCCACACCCGCGCTGCGTCCTTGATCCGGCCAACTGCCCCTCTTCGATCACGACGCTGCAGGAAAAGCTGGGGCTCATCGAGTCTCACGGGATCGAGCACGCAATCGTTCTGCGCTTCGACCGCGCGCTCGCTTCACTCTCGCCTCAGCAGTTCGTCGACTCGCTGGCGACGAGCATGGACGTGCGCCGCTGGGTGGTCGGTTTCGATTTCGCTTTTGGACGCCAGCGAGAGGGCAGCGCGGAGTGGCTGCGGGCACACGGCCACGCGGTCGATGTCGTGACGCCGTTCCTGGTCAACGGTAAAGAGCTGCACAGCTCGGAGGTGCGGCGTCTGGTCACGAGCGGCGAGATGGAAGAGGCCAACGAGCTGCTTGGCCGTGAGTACTCGATGTCCGGCCCGGTCGAGGCCGGCGACAAGGTCGGCCGCTCGCTTGGTTTTCCGACCGCCAACATCGCCATCGAGCCGAACAAGCTCGTCCCGGCACTCGGAGCGTACGCAGGCCGCACCATCGCTGACGAGCGCCAGTTCGTCGCCGCGCTGTCGGTGGGTTACAGGCCCACGTTCGGCGGGACCCAGCTGCGCGTGGAGGCATTCATCCTCGATTTCGAGGGCGACCTGTACCAGCGCAAGCTCGAGCTGCGGTTCGTGAAGTACCTCCATCCGGACATCGCATTTCCGACGATCGCCGACCTGGTGCAGCAGCTGCGCCGAGACGTGGCCGGCACGCGACGGATCGTGAAGCCGTGAGCGAGAAGCGATGAGCCGCGTGGTCGTCATCGGCGGCGGAATTGCCGGCTATTGCGCTGCGCTGGGTGCGCGCAGGGAAGGAGCCGAGGTGTCGGTGGTGGCCCGCGCCCCCGGCGCCACAGCCCTCTACGCCGGCGCCATGGAGGTCGTCGACGACCTCGACTCGATCCTCAGGACGCAGCCCATGCATCCCTTCAGCCGCCTGGGGATCGACTCCGTCGGGCTTGCAACCGAGCTCGACAACGCGACGAGCGCCATGCGCCTGGCGCTCGAGAAAGAGGGTCTGAAGTTGGAGGGTGGCTGGCGCGCTCGGGGCCGCTACGCCGACATCCACGGCCTTGCGCGACCGGCGAACCTGGTGCCGGCAACAGTCGCCGCCGGCGAGCTGGGCGCGCTCGCCGGCCGCCGGGTTGCTGTGGTCGGCGTGGCCCAGGTCGGGGACTACGACGCGGCCTCGACCGCCCTCGCCCTGAAGGAGCTGCACGGCGTCGAGGCTTTCCCCGAGGAGGTGACGATCAGCGATCTCCCGCAGTCCGCTTCCCTGACCGACCTGTACGGACGCCCCGCGCCCGCAGCTCGGGCCCGCGGCGCGCTCATCGCCTACCCGCCCGGGTTCACGGGGTTGGGCCGGGATGCATTCGAGCTGCTCGCGGCCCCACCGTCGCCGCATGGCTGGAGGCTGCAGCAGGCGATCGGGATGGGCGCGGTCAGTGCGCACGTGCACTCATTCGAGGCCGCTCATGGCCGCATCTCTTCAGTGAACGCGGGCGACCGCACGGTGCGGGGCGACACCTTCATCCTGGCGACCGGGCACCACATCGGCGGCGGGATCGAGGGTGGTCGTGCCGCCCGGGAGCCGCTGTTCGGTCTCGGCGTTTACCACGACGGCCGTCCGGCAGCCGAGGGAGGGGTTCGCCTCCAGCACCTGCAGTACATCGACGCCGCCGCCGGCCTGCGCAGCGGGCTTCTGACAGACCGCCAGCTCCACCCGCTCGATGACGAGGGCAACGCGCCGTTTGCGAATCTCTACGCCGCCGGCGCCGTGCTCGGCGGTTACGACTATGCCGGCGCATGTGGATTTGGCGTCCCGATCCTCACCGGATGGCTCGCAGGGCGCTACGCGGCCAAGGCTCGCGATTGATGCTTGTAGATATCGTCGGGCTACGGCCATTTCGCGCTTCTGGCGCCAAACACGCGGAATTCGGAACGCAAAGAGCACTTTTGGCGCCAAACGTGCGGAATCGGGCAAATTTTCAGAATGAACCCGGCCGCCCAAACCACGCCCGCCCTTGAACGTTAGGGCGGAGCTGGAGGCCATCGTCGGCGCCGCGGCGGTTGATGAGCGCCCCGTGCGGGACCTCTGGCCGCTGGCGATCATGCGTGAGCGGGCCGGACAGGTACCACACAAGGTGCTGATCGCCCGGCCATCGCGCCGCGAGCAGGTCGCTGACGTCCTGCGGTGGGCCGCTTCAAACCATGTCGTGGTCACGCCTCTGGGAGGAGGAAGCGGGGTATGCGGGGCGGTCTCGCCGCGGGCGGGCGAGCTCGTGCTTGACATGACCCGCTTCGACCGCATCCTCGAACTGGACGAAACCAACCTCGTCTGCCGCTGCGAGTCGGGCGTGAACGGGATGGCGCTTGAAAGCCACCTCAATCAGCGCGGCCTGACCCTTGGACACTTTCCCAGCTCGCTGCCCGGGACGACGGTGGGCGGCCTCTGCGCCACCCGGTCGTCGGGACAGGAATCGAGCCGGTACGGAAGCATCGAGGACCTGGTCATGGGGCTGGCGGTGGTTCTGCCCGACGGTACTTTCGCCGCTCCCAGGCCAGGACCGCGCTCGGCGGTGGGGCCGGCCCTCCATGAGCTCTGGTTGGGGTCGGAGGGCGCGCTGGGCGTCATCCTGGGCGCGGTCCTGCGTGTCCACCGCCTGCCCGAGTCCGTGATCGGCCGCGGCTACGCGTTTGCGGACCTGGGCGCCGGCCTCGAGGCCATGCGGACTGTGATGCAGGCCGGGATCAGACCGCTTGTCATGCGCCTCTACGACCCTGAGGACACGGCGTTCAACGGCTACGACCTGCCGCTTGGGGCCTGCCTCCTCGTCGTGGCGACTGCCGGCATCGAGGGCGTCGCGAACGCTGAGTCGGAGGCAATCCGTGGTTTCGCCGGCAGCGCCACTGAGCTGGGTGAAGACCCGTGGGCACGATGGCAGCGCCATCGGTTCGATCTCTCTGCTGACCGGCTCAAAGGCCTGCTTGACCCGCCCGCCTCATTCGTCGACACCATCGAGCTCGCGGCGCCCTGGACGGCTCTGCCTGAGCTACACCGCCGGGTGCAGGCCGCAATAGGGGTCGGTGGCCTGGCGTTATGCCACTTCAGTCATGCCTACGAGCAGGGCTGCTGCGCTTACTTCTCGTTTGCAGGGGCGAGGGATTCGGAAGAAGAGGCTCGTGCGGCGTACGAAGACGCCTGGGCCGGCGCCATGACTGCGGCCATCGAGCTTGGGGCTACGATCAGCCATCACCACGGCACCGGTCAGGTTCGCGCACGCTGGGTGGGCGATGAGTTAGGAGGTTGGGTTCACGTGTGGCGCAGCATCAGGGCCAGCATCGATCCGGCGCAAGTCATGAATCCGCGAGCTGTTGGAGGCTCGCACTAGCGTGTCGGACGTCCTCTTCATCATCAACCCCATGTCCGGGGCTGGACGTGCGCGCCACGAATGGGCGGCGACCGAGAAGTGGCTGCCCAGCACCGGCCTGAGGTTCGAGACGGTGATGACTACCCGGCCCATGGAGGCGGCGGAGATCGCCGAGCATGCGGTCAGGCAGTCGCGCCCGGTCGTGGTGGCGGTCGGAGGAGACGGGACTCTCAATGAGGTCGTCAACGGCTTCTTTCACAATGGCGCTCCGATCCCGACGACCACGAAGCTCGCGATGGTGCCGGTCGGCACCGGCGGCGACTTCCGGCGCACGCTGAAGATCCCGCTTGACCACCGGGCTGCGGTGCAGGTGATCCAGACCGGCTTCTCGAGGCGCCTCGACGCCGGCTGCGTGACCTACCGGGCATACGACGGAACCACCGCCGTTCGCCACTTCATCAACATCGCCGACGCCGGTTTTGGCGGCGATGTGGTGCACCGTGTCAACACCGGCCGGAAGATGCTCGGCAGCGCGACCTTTACCGTGGCGTCGCTGCGCACGCTCCTCACATGGAAGAACAAGCCCATGACGGTGACGATCGACGGCGTGACCCACGAGGTCGTCGCCTCGATGGTCGCCATCGCCAACTGTCAGTTCTTCGGCGGCGGGATGCGGATGGCGCCGACCGCGTCGCCGACCGACGGGGTGTTCGACGTCATCGTCGTCGGGAATGCGGGCAAGATCGAGTTTCTCCGCGGCCTGAGCACGATCCGCAACGGCACGCATCTCGACGAGCACAACCCGAAGATCCAGATCCAGTACGGAAAGCGCATCGGCATCGCCTCTTCCAAGCCGGTCCGCATCGATCTCGACGGCGAGCAGCCAGGGACGCTGCCGGCGCTGTTCGAGATCCAGCCCAGCGCGATCGAGTTCATCACACCCAGATAATTCGAGTGTGACAAAAGGGGTCGTCGCGACTCCACACCGGCTTGCATCTGAGGCCGCCGCGCAAACACTGCGCGATGGCGGCAATGCAATCGACGCCGCGATCGCGGCTGACGCCGTGCTGTGCGTGGTGTACCCGCACATGACCTCGCTGGCGGGCGACCTGATGGCGATCCTCTGGCCCGCCGGCGCTGCCACGCCTGTCGGGCTCATCGGGGCGGGCCGTTCGGGCGAGCTGGCGACCATCGACGCCGTGCGCGCACGTGGGTTCGACGAGATGCCGGAACGCGGCGTGCTCACGGTCACAGTACCCGGCACAGTGGAGGCGTGGGGCCGCCTGCTGGAGCGCTATGGCACGATGGGCATGGGCGCGGTGGTCGAGCCGGCGGTCGCGCTCGCGCAAGATGGCTATCCCATCACCGAGCGGCTGTCGGAGTTCTTGAAGTCACGCGCTGACCTGCTCAGCAAAGAGCCGGCCGCGCATGCGCTCTACCCGCCGATGGAGGCGGGCATGCGTCTTCGTAATCCCGACCTGGGGACAGTGCTCCGCGACATCGGCCGGAACGGAATCGGCGGTTTCTATCGCGGCGAGGTCGCGGCGGCCATTGCGGCCGCGATCCACCGCCGCGACGGTCTGGTCACCGCCAACGACCTCGCGACTCATAGGAGCCAGTGGGTCGAGCCGGTCAGCGTGCGCTACCGCGACTTCCGCGTCTTCGAGCTCCCGCCGCCCACGCAGGGCCTGACCGCGATCGCGATGCTGGCGCGACTCGACCGCTTGCCACGGTTCACAGATGACGGCGTCGAGTTCGTGCACGATTTCAGGCGCATCCGCGACGAGTCGTACGCTCTTCGCGATCACTACATCACGGATCCCGATTTCGCGGCGGCGCCTCTGGAGCCATTCCTCGATCCTGGGCACGCCCAGCTCGGGGGGCATGTCCGAAGGGGGAAAGTGGTGGATGGCGGCGACACCGTCTATCTGTGCGCCGCGGACGAGCACGGCAACCTCGTGTCGTTGATCCAGAGCGTCTCGCACAGCTTTGGGTCTGGCGTCGTCGCGGAAGGCACCGGGATGCTGCTGCAAAACCGCGGCGCGTACTTCAGCCTCGATCCGCAGCACGTCAACCGCCTCGAGCCGAGCAAGCGCACGATGCACACGCTGATCCCGGCCATGGCCGCTCGCGACGGAGGCCCGGAGGTCGCGTACGGCTCGATGGGGGGCGACGGCCAGCCGCAGCTTCAGACCCAGGTGCTGATCAACCTCGTCGACCGCGGCCTCCCGCCGGAGGATGCTGTCGCCCGCCCTCGAATTCGGATCAGGGCGGGCGGCGCCACAATCGCGGTCGAGGCAGATCATGCTCATGCGCGCGAGCTCAGGCGCTCCGGTCTGCCGGTCGAGCTCGTACCGCCGCGAAATCACACCCTGGGCCATGCGCATGCGATCGTGGCCGACGGCCGCGGAAGTTGGCAAGCAGGCTCCGATCCACGTTCGGACGGCTCCGTAGAGTTCGCCCGGTGACGAGCCGGAACCACCTCCCCGTATACTTCAATTCGGTTTGGCAGAAGAGACGGAAGTCAAGAGCAAGCTCATCGCGGGTTACCGGCGTGCTGAGAAGGACACGGGGTCACCCGAGGTCCAGATTGCGCTCTCGACGGCGCGGATCCGGGAGCTGACGGAGCACCTGAAGACGCACGCCAAAGATCACCACTCGCGCCGCGGCCTACTCCTCCTTGTCGGCAAGCAACGGCGTCTGCTGAACTATCTGAGGGACACCAACATCGAGCGTTATCGCGCTCTCGTTGGCAAGCTCGGGATCAGGAGATAGTGCGAGCGCCGTCTCAGCGCTCGCAGAAGTTAATCGGGAGGACTCCGGCGCGGGTCAGCTCTTAGAAGCTCTCACCGAGGCGATGCGCCTCAACGGCAGCTGCTAGGAACCTGACCAGGACGCGCCTGGGGCACCTCCCAGTGGAGGTAATGGCGTGGCTATAGTCACGAAAAACGTAGAGGTCGCCCGGAGGCGGCTTTCGATCGAAACCGGCCGGGTGGCCGAGCAGGCGAATGGAGCAGTGGTGCTCCGCCAGGGCGACAGCGTCGTGCTGAGCACGGCCGTCATGTCGAACGAGCCCCGGGAAGGGGTCGACTTCTTCCCGCTCACCTGCGACTACGAAGAGAAGCTGTACGCAGCAGGCAAGATCCCGGGCGCCTTCATGCGCCGGGAGGGCCGTCCCAGCGAGGCCGCCATCCTGGCCTCGCGGCTGACCGACCGGCCGCTCCGGCCGCTGTTTCCGGATGGGTTCCGTCTCGACGTCCAGGTCGTGTCGACCGTGCTGTCTGTGGACCAGGAGAACGACCCGACGATCCTCAGCATCAATGGCGCGTCCACGGCGCTCGTCATCTCCGACATTCCCTTCGATGGGCCGGTCGGCGCCGTCCGCATGGGTTACCTCGACGGCGGGCTGGTCGTCAATCCTCCGATGTCGCGCATGGAGGAGTCGGAGCTCGACCTCGCGGTGGCCGGCACGGCCGACGCGATCTTGATGGTCGAAGCCGGCGCCAAAGGCGTCAGCGAGCAGACCGTACTCGAGGCGCTCGAGATGGCGCACGCCGCCATCAAGCAGCTCTGCACTGCGCAGGTCGAGCTGCGACAGGAGATCGGCAAGCCGAAGCGAGAGGTCGTCCCGCCGGCATATCCACACCAGGTGGAGGAGGTCGTCGGAGAGTACCTCGCCCTGCGTCTCGATCAGGTCGCATTCAGCCCCGACAAGGCCGCGCGCGAGGCTGGAGTCGACGAGCTGCGCAAGAGAACTATCATCGAGATCGGCGAGAAGTTTTCCGAGCACCTCGACGTCATCGGCAAGATCTTCGACAAGAAGCTGAAGGACCGCGTCCGGCAGCGCATCGTCGAAGAGGGCGTGCGTCCGGACGGCCGCGGCCTCAAAGACGTGCGGCAGATAACGGTTGAGGTGGGGGTCCTGCCGCGGACTCACGGCTCGGGTCTGTTCACACGCGGCCAGACCCAGGCGCTCACGATCGCGACGCTGGGCTCGATGTCCGACCAGCAGAAGCTCGACGGGCTTTCACCAGACGAGTTCAAGCGCTACATGCACCACTACAACTTCCCGCCGTTCTCGGTCGGTGAGACACGGCCGCTCCGCGGGCCGGGTCGTCGCGAGATCGGCCACGGAGCCCTCGCCGAGCGCGCGCTGATGGCTGTCGTCCCACCGGTCGAGGAGTGGCCCTACACCATGCGCCTGGTCTCGGAGATCCTGAGCTCAAACGGCTCGACATCGATGGCGTCGGTATGCGGCTCGACACTGGCGTTGATGGACGCGGGCGTGCCGATCAAGGCCCCAGTCGCCGGAATCGCGATGGGCCTGGTGACGCGAGAGGGCCGGTTCGCCGTGCTGACCGACATTCAGGGCGTCGAGGACGCGTTGGGTGACATGGACTTCAAGGTCGCCGGCACCAGGGACGGCATCACAGCGCTGCAGATGGATATAAAGATCAAGGGCCTCACCCACGAGATCTTCGCTCAAGCTCTTGAGCAGGCCCGCGAGGCGAGGCTGTTTGTGCTCGACAAGATGCTCGCGGTGCTGCCGCATCCGCGCACCGAGATGAGCTCCTACGCGCCGCGCATCACCACAATCCTCATCAACCCCGACAAGATCCGCGACATCATCGGCCCCGGAGGCAAGATGATCCGCAAGATCACCGAGGAAACCGGAGCCCAGATCGACGTCGAGGACGACGGTCGAGTATTCATCGCAGCCGTCGACCAGGAAGGCGGCAGAAGGGCGATCGACTGGATCAAGGGACTGACCGACGAGGTCGAGATCGGGAAGATCTACAAGGGCAAGGTGGTCCGGATCATGGCTTTCGGCGCGTTCGTCGAAGTCCTCCCCAACCAGGACGGCCTGGTGCACATCTCGAAGCTGACCGACCACCGCTTGGAGCGGGTGGAAGAGGTCTGCAACGTCGGGGACGAGATCGTGGTCAAGGCGGTCGAGATCGACAGCCAGGGCCGCCTCAATCTCAGCCGGCAGGCAGCGATCGAAGAGCTGACCGCGAAAGGTCTTCCCATCGAGGAGAACATCAACCCCGATGTGATGGCCGCGGCTCTGGCATCGCCGCCTGCGCCACGCGAGGGCGGCTTCGGGGGCCGCGACCGTGGCGGTCGCAACGGAGGCCGCAATGGAGGCGGCCGGCGCGGGCCCCGTAGAGACTAGTGGACTGTAACGGTCGGATGGGGACCAGGCCGAAGGCCCGAAGGCCGGCGTCCCAGGCGGCCGGTGCGAAGGCGCGGGTGGCGCAACGACGACCCCATCTGAAGATGGGCGAGGAGGCGCGCCGGGTCCCGCAACGCACGCATCAGAGCCCGCAGGGCTCCCGGCCGTCTGGGGCGGCGGATGGTCCTCATACGGCTGTTACGGTCCACTAGCCGGCGATGCCGGCTGATCGCATCAAGGTCGCGGTCGCCGGCCATCGCGGCAAGGTGGGCTCGTTGCTCGCGTTGGCGCTTCAGGCCGAACCTGACGTCGAATACGTCGGCGGAATCGGCGCGACCGATGACCTGGCGTCCTTTCTGAGAGAAAACAGGCCCCAGGCCCTGGTTGACTTCACTCGCCCGGCGGTCGCGTTGCACAACGCGTTGGCGGCGGTCGCCGCCGGCGCTGCTCCGGTGGTCGGCACCACGGGTATTCCAGCCGAGGGCATCGACAAGCTCGAGGCCGCATGCAAGGACAAGCAGGTGGGGGGAATCGTCGCGCCCAACTTCGCCATCGGCGCCGTGCTGATGATGCATCTGGCGGAAATAGCGGCACCGCACTTCGACGCGGCGGAGGTCATCGAGATGCACCACGCGGCCAAGCTCGATGCCCCGTCCGGCACGGCGCTGTCGACGGCGAAGCGGCTCGCGGCGCGGCGGGGGAACAAGCCTTTCAGCCACCAGAAGCCGGAGAGGACGACGCTCGAAGGGACGCGAGGTGGGGAGGAGGGGAACGTCGCCGTGCACAGCATTCGCCTGCCCGGCTTCGTCGCCGACCAGGAGGTCATCCTCGGCCTGCCCGGCCAGACGCTCACCATCGCGCACCGCACCACGAGCCGCGAGGCGTACGTTCCAGGCGTTCTGCTGGCGATTCGCAAGGTCACCAAGGAGCCGCGCTTTTACCGCGGTCTGGACCAGCTGCTTGGCCTGGGCGCCAACCCCTAGTCCCCCGGAACGCGTCCAGGTCTGGGCGTCGCAGCTGGCGAACAACGACTTCCCTCCGGTCTGCGCGATGACGGGTGCGCCCGCCGAGACGTGGCGCAAATTCCGATTCTCGACAGCGCCACCCTGGGCCTATGCCTTGCTGCTGCTTCTTTGCACCGGCGTCGGACTGCTGGTCGTGTTCCTGGCCATGCTCCTCGTCTCACGTCGAGCAAGCGGACATCTGCCGCTGACGCGAGGGAGCAGCCGCCAGGTCGCGCTGGCGATCTGGATCCCCGCCGGACTCGTCATCGCGACCGTCGCGCTATGGGTTCTCGGCATCGTCGTCGCCGTCATCTCGAACGACGAGACCGGGAGCGCAATCGCCAGTGACCTCTTCATCGTGAGCGCTCTCCCCTTTATCGCCGGCGTCCTCGGTTGGCTCGTCATAAAGCCGCTGCTGGGTCCTCGCGCAAGTGTCATGGAGCGCCGAGCCGGCGACTACGACCGGCTGGTTGAGCTGCGAAACGTGCATCCGGCGTTCGTCGCGGCCGTGCAGCAGATCCACCAGGCCAGGGCTGCGTTTTACGCTTCGACCTATCCGGGTCAGAACGTTCCGCTCGCCCCCGGATCGAGTTCGGGCTAGGCTGCGGGCCCATGCCGGTTGCTGTTGTTGGCGGCCAACGCCTGTATTACGAGGACAGCGGTGGCGCCGGCTTGCCGCTTGTCCTGAGCCATGGGTTCCTGATGGACGCCGAGATGTTCGAGCCCCAGGTCCTGGCGCTCGCCGGCCGCCATCGTGTCATCACCTGGGATCAGCGCGGCCACGGCCGCACGGAGTCGACCATCGACCCGGTCACATATTGGGACTCGGCTGGCGACCTTGCAGGGCTCCTGGACCACGTCGGCGTTGAGCGTGCCGTGGTTGGTGGCATGAGCCAGGGCGGCTTCATAGCCCTGCGCTTCGCCCTTTCGTATCCCGCGCGCACTGCTGCGCTGGTGCTCATAGACACGCAGTCTGGTCAGGAGGATCCCGAGAAGGCCGGCCAGTACGACCTGATGCACGACGTCTGGGTGACATCCGGACCGACCGACCAGCTGGTGGAGATGGTCGCGAGCATCATCATCGGCAACCAGCGTCCGGAGTCCCCGGCGTGGATTGGCAAATGGAAGGATCGCGACCCAGAGAGCATGACGCGGATCTATCGGACACTCATGGATCGCGATGACGTGACCGGGCGGCTCGGTGATATCTCAGCGCCGGCCATGGTGATCCACGGCACAGACGACGTCGCGATCGACATGTCGCTCGCCGAGCAGCTCTGTGCGAATCTGCCCGGCTGCCAAAGCTTGGTTCGAATCGAAGGGGCGGGTCATGCCAGCAGCCTGACCCACCCCCAGCCGGTCAACAACGCGATCGAGGAATTCCTGACCTCGCTGTGACCGGCGGCCTTCGCGGGCCTGAGTGTTTGCGTCTAGGCGGCCTGGTGGCCACCCATTGAATCGATGAGCTGTCGGTAGCTCCGCATCACCAGCCGGAGCCTCTCTGTGTCGACCTCGCCGTCCGCGGAGACGTCCCCATGGATGCCCTGCATGCGATTGCGCAGCGCATCGATCATGTGCTCGACGACCTCGGCCATCAGAGAGTCGGCTTTCTGCACAGCGGCACGAGGATCCTCGATGAACTCGGCCTGAATCGCATCGAAGCGGCGCCGGTAGTCGTCGTACTCGGCCCAAAAGTCGTGGTCGTGCTTCGATACGACGTCGGTCGGGCGTGACTGCTCCACGACAGCCGGCGGCTCCTCGACGGGCACGGTGGCTGCAGGAGTCGGTGCGGCCGTCTTCTCCGCCTGTTCCACAGCAGCCAGGTGCTGCTGCTCCTCCTGATCCTGCCGCTCGTCAACGGTGCGAGCATCATCTTTCGCGTCGAGCGTTTCTGGCTTGAGGTCCTGATCAGGTTTGTCGGTCATGATGCGACCTCCCGGCGGTTGGTCTCGGCGGTCTCGGGGGACTTGCGCACGATCTCCCCAACCGCATCGGTGACGATGCGCTGGTAGTGCAGCATCGCCTTGCGCATGCCCTCGGTCCCGGACTCCCCCTCCTCAGTTCGTGCCGCCTCGCGCGCTTGCTTGAGCGCCTGAGGTATCCGCTTCTCATCGTCCATCCTGGCCCCCCGGTCCCTCAGGATCGAGACCACCAACTTGTCCGCCTCAGCGATGGCGGCGGCAGGCTCTTCGATGAACCGGGTCTGGATCGCCTGCCAGGACTCGGTGTAATGAGCCTTGGCCTCGGGTGTCAGCGGGCGCAGCCTAAAGCGCTGCACCAGGACCAGACCGACGAGAGCCGCGATCAAGAAGATCGCGACCAGAAGGATCAAAAACACGGTGGAATCACTCAATTTGGTGAAAGCACCTCCTATCGAGGAAACGGGACGCTGCGAGCAGGTACCCGTACCAAAGGGCTGCGCGGCACGTGCCGCTCCCTCGTGGATCGAACTAAACTGAGATCGTGCCCACCTCCAAGCGTCTTAACGTTGCCGTCGTCGGCGCGACGGGCATGGTCGGGCACGAGATGCTCAGGATCCTGGCCCAGCGCAACTTTCCGAGCGCGCGCGTCAGGGCCCTGGCTTCGGAGCGTTCGAAAGGCCTGACCGTCTCATTCAACGGCAGCTCGGTTCAGGTCGAGCCGCTCAACGAGCAGGCCTTCAAAGGCATCGACGTGGCGCTGTTCGCCGCCAGTGTCGACATCGCGCTGATGTACGGGCCGCTGGCGGTCGAATCGGGCGCACTCGTCATCGACAACAGCAGCGCGTGGCGCATGAAGGAAAACGTCCCGCTCGTGGTCCCCGAAGTCAACCGGGAAGACATCCGCGACAACGAGGGCATCATCGCCAACCCGAACTGCTGCACCGTCCCGCTCACTGTCGTGCTCCACCCGCTGCGCCAGGCGGCGGGCATCGAGCGTGTGCTGGTCTCGACGTATCAGTCGGCGTCGGGCGCGGGCCGAGCTCTGGTCGAAGAGCTCGAGGAGCAGACGAAGGCCATCGCCGGAGGCAAGGAGCCACAGGTCGTCGCGTATCCGTATCAGCTCGCTTACAACGTCGTGCCCGGCGGCTGGCGGCCGGAGCTCGAGGGGTACAACGAGGAAGAGGTCAAGATCGTCAGCGAGACGCGGAAGATCCTCCACATGCCGGAGCTCCGGATCGTGGCCACGTGCGTGCGCGTGCCGGTGCCGGTCGGCCACGGTGAGTCGGTGTTCGTGGAGACAGGGAAGAAGATCACGGCCGACGACGTGCGCACGCTTCTCGGCAGCGCGCCCGGCGTGATCGTTGAGGACGACCCGCACGCCAAGATCTACCCGACGCCTCATCACGTCGCCGGCAAGGACGAGGTGTATGTTGGCCGCATTCGCAATGACCCGTCATCCGATCGCGGCCTTGCCCTTTGGCTGGTGTCGGACAACCTGCGCAAGGGCGCCGCGCTCAACGCGGTTCAGATCGCCGAGCACGCGCTCGGCATGGGAGTGATTTAGCCGATGGCCCAAGAGATCGGAGTGCTGCTCACGGCGATGGTCACGCCTTTCAATGAGGACGGATCAGTGAGCTACGAGGCGGCCGAAAAGCTCGCGGCGCTGCTGGTGGCCGACGGCTCGGACGGCATTGTCGTGTCGGGCACCACCGGCGAGTCGCCATCCCTCACTGATGACGAGAAGATCGAGCTGGTCAAGGCGATCAAGAAGGCCATCCCAGGCAAGGCGGTGGTCGCAGGCACTGGGAGCAACGACACCCATCACTCGGTGAAGCTGTCGGAGCGGGCGATGAAGGCCGGCGCCGACGCCCTGCTGGCAGTCGTTCCCTACTACAACAAGCCGCCGCAGGAGGGAATGTATCAGCACTTCAAGGCGATCTCGGAGGTGGGGCCGACGATCATGTACAACATCCAGGGCCGCACGGCGGTCAACATGACCGCCACGACCACCCTCCGGTGCGCGGAGCTGCCCGGCGTCATCGGCACCAAGGAGGCCAGCGGGGACCTCGATCAGATCGGTCTCGTCTGCGCCGGCAAGCCCGACAACTTCCGGGTCTGGAGCGGCGACGACAGCTGGACGCTGCCCCTGCTCGCGGTGGGGGGACACGGCGTGATCTGCGTGGTCTCACACATCGCCGGCCGCTCGATGAAAAAGATGATCGAGGCGCACGCGAAGGGCGACAACGAATCCGCACGGCGCATTCATTCGGTCCTGCTGCCCGTGATCAAGGCGCTGATGACAACCGCCGCCAACCCGGTGCCGATCAAATCGGTCTTGAATGCAGTGGGCTTTCCGGCCGGGCCTTTCAGGCTGCCGCTGGTGCCGCTCACCAAAGAGCAGCTGGACTCCGTGATGCAGACTGTGCGTCAGGCCGGCGACCTGATTTCCTTCCCTGTCGGGGTCCCCGCGAAATTATGAGGATTTCGCGGGGTGACATGGCGGGCGTCAAAGTCGCCTAGCGCCACGTCCGAGCTCCAGCAGCTCCACGCCGAGATTCGGGCCTGCGTCAAATGCGGCCTTCACGCCACGCGTACGCAGGCGGTGCCCGGAGACGGTCCCTGCCCGGCCGACATCATGATCGTCGGCGAGGCGCCGGGCTTCAACGAGGATCGGCAGGGCGAGCCGTTCGTGGGCGCAGCGGGGAAGCTCCTCGACACTCTGCTCGCGCGCATCGGCCTCGGCCGGCTCGACGTTTACATCACCAACGTGCTCAAGTGCCGGCCCCCGCAAAATCGCGACCCCATGCCGAATGAGGTCGAGTCTTGCTCTCCGTACCTGGCCCGCCAGCTGGCGCTCATCAAACCGAAGGTCGTGCTGGTGCTCGGACGTCATGCGCTCGAGCGCCTGCTGCCCGGGCAAGGTTCGATCTCACGCATCCACGGCAGCCTCATACGTCGGGGCGACGTGGCGTACGTGCCGCTCTACCACCCGGCTGCGGCTCTTCATAACGGCGCCCTCGTCGCGGACCTGGAGCACGACTTCGACCGGGTGAAGCAGTACCTGGACAGGCTCCTGGCTCCGCCTCCGCCTCCGCCACCCGCCCCTGCACCAAAGCAAGAGGCAGAGCAGCTGAATCTCCTGTGAAAATCCCCACGAAGTCAGAGGCTTTGCCGTGACTTCGCGGGGACCCCTCATTGGATCGCGCCTCAAGTATCTGCCGCTCGGCGGCCTCGGCGAGGTCGGCATCAACATGTGGGCCCTCGAGTGGGAGGACCAGATCCTGGTCGTCGACGCCGGCCTCATGTTCCCCCAGGAGGACATGCTCGGCATCGACCTGGTCCTGCCCGACATCTCGTACCTGCTGGACAAGCGCCGTGACGTGCTCGGCATCTTCTTGAGCCACGGCCATGAGGACCACATCGGCGGCTTGCCATACGCGCTCAAGAAGATCAACGTCCCGGTTTACGGGACTCGCCTGACGCTCGGGCTCGTCAAGCCCAAGCTGAAGGAGCATCGCTTCCTGCGGGAGGCGGACCTCCGAGAGGTGCGGGTCGGGGACAGCGTCCGACTGGGGCCTTTCAAGGTGGAGACGGTGGCCGTTTGCCATTCGATCCCGGACGCGGTCGCGCTCGCAATCGAGACTCCGGTTGGTCGCATCGTGTACACGAGCGACTTCAAGCTCGACCCGTCACCCCCCGACGGCCACCCGACCGACATGCAGCGGTTCCAGCGCCTCGGTGACGAAGGCGTCCTGCTCCTTCTCAGCGACTCCACCAACGCCGAGCGGTCCGGCCGATCCGGCTCGGAGCGAGACCTGCACGCGCCCTTCGAGAGGATCTTCGGCGAGGCGCCGGGGCGAATCGTGGTGGCGAACTTCGCCTCCAACATCCACCGCATCCAGCACCTGGTACGCATGGCGGTGCAGTTCGACCGCAAGGTGGCGGTGGTCGGCCGCAGCCTGCAGACGAACTTCAAGACGGCCCGCGAGCTCGGTTTTCTCAAGGTGCCGGAAGGACTCACGGTCCCCCTGGAGAAAATCGACAAGGTCCCCCCGTCGAAGCTACTGCTCCTCACGGCGGGCAGCCAGGGCGAGCCGATGTCGGCGCTGGCGAGGTTTGCCGCCCAGCGCCACCCGTTCGTGAACGTCTTGAAGGGAGATTGGGTTGTGATCTCCGCCCGGCCCGTCCCGGGCAACGAGCGCATGGTCCATCAGACCGTCAACAACCTGTACCGCCATGGCGCCAACGTGTTTTATTCCGAGGTCGGGAACGTTCATGTCACCGGCCACGCGCAGAGGGACGAGCTGCGCGAGATGCTCGATGCGGTGCGGCCGCGCCACTTCATTCCTGTCCACGGGGAATACCGTCAGCTTCGGCAGCACGCGGAGCTTGCGCGCGAGGCCGGCCTGGACGGTGATCGCATCATGGTCGTCGAGGACGGACAGACGGTGGAGCTGGACTCGACGTCCATGCAGCAGGGAGAGAAGGTGTCGACCGGTCTTGTGTTCGTGGATGGACTTGGAGTGGGGGATGTGGAGCAGGTGGTGCTCCGAGATCGCCGTCACCTGGCCGAGGACGGAATCCTCGTCGTCACCCTGATCATCGATCGCGACACAGGCACGGTGCGCTCGGGCCCAGACCTCGTGTCGCGAGGCGTGATCGAGCCCGAGCTGTCCACCAAGCTGATGGCCGACGCCCGGGCCGCGGCGATGGCGAGCATAGCCAATTTCGCGGACACCCACGCGGACCTCAACTTGCTGCAAGAGGCGATCCACGACGCCGTTTCCAAGACCGTGTACCGGCAGACCCGGCGCCGGCCGATGGTGATCCCGGTCGTGACGGAGATCTAGGCGCGTGAAGCTCCCACCGCTGGCGCTTGTAGCGCCCAGCCTGTGCCCGCGGTGCGATCAGCCCGCCATGGTGCTCGACCACGCGGAGGAGGCGCGATGCGCCCACTGCGGCCTGCAGATCCACCAGTGCGGAAACTGCAGGGGGATCGCCGGACCTTTCGACCGCTACTGCGGGTTCTGCGGGCACGAGCTGTTGCGCGGGCAGCAGCGCTCCGTCTGGTGGCGCCTGTGGCTGCTGGCCGCGCTGGTGCCGCTCGCCGCCGCGCTCACCGGCGGGATCTGGTGGGCCCAAACCCACCCGGCGGGCTAGCCGGGTCTAGGCATCCCCGACTGAATCCGCACGTTTGGCGCCAAAAGCGCGTAATGCGGACGACCTGTTTTCCGCACGTTTGGCGCCAAAAGCGCGGAATAGCGCCGGAATCCAGCGCCCCCAGAGATGGCCTGGAGCACGATGATCTCGTCCCCATCCTTGGCGGGTACGTCCAGCGACGGCAGCTCACGGCAGTCGGTGGAGTTGAAGAAGACCTGCACGTGCTGGCGCAGGTCGCCCTTCTCGTCGAAGAGATGGACGCGCAGCAGAGGATAGGTCTTCTCGGCGGCCCTCAACGCACCCTCAAGGGTCTGCGCATCGACCTCGAAGTGCCGCTGACCGCCCGTGAAGTCGGTCAGCATGCGCGGGACGTTGAACTTGATCGTGCCTATCTCGCCACAGCCTTGACGTTGAGAATGCGCGGGTACTGTCCGGGCAGCTGGTTCCAGGTCTTGCCCTCGTCGGCCGACCCGTACAGCTGGCCCGACGACGTGCCGAAATAGATGCCCGCGGGATCCAGGCTGTCGACCGCCATGCCGTCGCGCAGAACGCCGGCGTAGTTCTCGAGGGCTGACGGCCCGATCGCGTGCCACGAATCGCCCGCATCGGTGGAGCTGTACACGGTCAGCTTGCCGTCGGGGAAGATACGGAATTCATCCGACTCCTGCGGGATCAGGTACAGGGTGTCGTGGTCGCGCGGGTGCATCGCGATCGGGAACCCGAAGCGCGCCGGCAGGCCGTTCTCGCAGCGCTCCCAGTTGTCGCCTGCGTCCCGGCTGCGGAACACGCCGAGGTGGTTCTGCTGGTACAGGCGCTCAGGGTGCTCGGGGTCCTGGACCATCTTGTGCAGGCAGCGCATCACCTCGCCCTGGTACTTTGGCCCCTCCTCCGCCTGGAGGGCCGTGACACCGCTGTTCCTCACCTTCCAAGACGACCCGCCGTCGTCGGTTCGGAAGCAGCCTACCGCCGAGATGCCCAGGAACATGCGCTTGGGATCTTTCGCGTCCGGGATGAGCGTGTGGAGGCACAATCCGCCCGCCCCTGGCACCCATTCCGAACGGGTCGGGTGATTCTCGAGGCTCTCGACCATGGACCACGTCTCGCCGTCGTCGGCGCTCTTGAAGAGCGCGGCGTGAGAAACACCGCAGTAGAGCGCCTTCGGCTCCGGCGCGGCGGTGAAGCTCCAGATGTGCTCGAGCTTGCGTCCGGACTCTTTGCTGAAGGAGGGACCTTTCTCCACCGCGGTCCATGTCTCACCGCCGTCAAGGCTTCGCTGAATGTGCGGTCCATAGACGAAGCTCGACACGCCTGCATAGAGCTTCGAGCCGCTGTCGCGTGGGTCGGCGAACAATCCGTAGACCATCCAGCCTTTGTGATACGGACCTCGGCGCGACCACTTGGTCCTGGCCGCGTCCGACTCGAGGATGAACATGCCTTTGGCGGTGCCGATCATGAGCATCACGTCCATCCGTTTCCTTCTCCTATCGATTCAGTCGATGGCCGCATTCGACGCAGAAGCTGTGACGACCGAGGTTGTGATGGCCGCATGACGCGCAGACCAGGCGTCGGGGTGGATCAGCCTGCAGCCAGCGCTCTCTTTCTCGACGGTACCAGATGCCGTCCTCGGGACCGAGCATCCATCGCCGACCTTCCGCGTCGAGGACGGCGAGGTCGCGCACAGCCAACCGGAACGCCCTTGGCTGGAGCCCGCCGTGGCGCCGTTCCTCGACGAGCAAGCGATAGCGCGTCTCGGCATCGGCGAATGGATCCACAGCCACGGGGAGAGTATCGCTCGCACGCGCACCCGAGATCAGGAGGCGCAGCAGGCGGGGTGTAGAATCGGCTTCGCCGGTTAACCGGCACGCAGAATGCGCCGCACTCCCACACGAAGCTCACGTCCCTCCTCGGGCGCCAGGCGCGCGTCGTCCGCGCGCTCTCGATCTTCCCGCGCAAAGCGCAGGCGGCGGCCGGAGCTGACTCCGCGCCAGGTCCGCGAGATCACAGGCGTCCTGTTCATCCTGCTCGCCCTGCTCGGCTTGCTCGCTCTGGGAAGCAACGCCGGCTCCATGCTCGCCGGGCTTCGCGAGTGGCTCCTCGCATCCTTCGACCGCGCGTGGTTCGTCCCCGTCGTGGCCGGGCTCGCCCTCGGTGCCTACCTGCTATGGCCGAAGGCGCCGAGACCGCGACTCCTCGACGTGGTGGCGGGTGCGGTCGCGGTGATCTCACTGATAGGACTGTTCGAGCTGGCGGGCCACGCCGGCGGTTCCACAGGCCGGGCCATCGACAGCGCGGTCATCAGTGTCGTCGGCCCCGTCGGCGCATGGGCGCTGCTCACGGCTGGGTTGTTGATCGGGCTCATCGTGACCATCCACTTCAGCCCTGGCGCCTTGATCGCCACGGTGGTCCGCGTCCTGCAGGCGACTTACGCGGAGCGCCGCCGAATCCAGAAGCTGGTCTCGATGCCGGTCGAGCCGAAAGCCGGCGCAACCGGCAAGCCGATGCGGGCCTCGGACGAAGCTCAGATCGGCCCCGCCTACCCTCCGGTGGCGGCCGCGCTTCGCGCATGGGAGATCGACGAAGGTGCTGAGGCTGCGAGCACGCTCGAGGCGCCTGCGGCTGCTCGCGCTCGGGCAGCGACCACCGATGACGAGGACGAGCCGGCGCGGTCTTCCGGCGCAGTGCTCCACGTGGTGGCCGAGCCCGAGGACGAAGCGCCCGACATCGATTGGAAGCTGCCCTCCATTGCCCTGCTCGACACCGTTACCGCGCGGCGGGAGCGGATGGCCGACGAGATCAAACGAAACGTGAAAGTCATCGAGACCACGCTCGAAACTTTCGGGGTTCCGGCGAAGGTCGTCGGCGTCAACCCCGGCCCGGCGGTGACGCAGTACGAGCTGCAGCCGGGCCCGGGCGTGCAGGTCAAGCGCATCACCTCGCTGCAAAACGACCTGTCGCTCGCGCTGGCCGCGGCGCCGCTGCGAATCGAAGCGCCGATCCCGGGCAAGTCCGCGGTCGGGATCGAGGTCCCGAACAAGGCCGCCAGCCTTGTCACCATCCGCGAGGTGCTCGAGACAGCTGCCTTCCGGGAAGGTACGCATAAGCTCGCGCTCGCGCTGGGCAATGACGTTTCCGGCGCGTCGATCGTCGGCGACCTCACGCGCATGCCTCACCTCCTCATCGCCGGCGCGACGGGCCAGGGCAAGAGCGTGTGCATCAACGCGCTCATCACCAGCCTGCTCTACCAGGTCACGCCCGACCACATGCGCATGCTGCTGATCGACCCCAAGCGCGTCGAGCTCACGAACTACAACGGCCTGCCGCACCTCGCGCTTCCGGTGCTCGTCGAGCCGCACCAGGCGGCGGCAGCGCTGCGTTGGGCTGTCGCCGAGATGGACCGGCGCTACAAGCTTTTCTCGGCTGAAGGTGTTCGCAACATCGCCGCCTACAACGAGAAGGCGACGCAGAAGCTGGCACGGCAGCTGCCGTATGTCGTCATCGTCATCGACGAGCTTGCCGACCTGATGATGGTCGCGGCGGGCGAGATCGAGGAGCTCATCTGCCGCATCGCCCAGCTTGCGCGTGCCGTAGGCATCCATCTCGTGATCGCGACCCAGCGGCCGTCGACGGACATCATCACCGGCCTCATCAAGGCCAACATCCCATCGCGCATCGCATTCGCGGTCGGCTCTCAGGTCGACAGCCGCGTCATCCTCGACACCGGTGGCGCAGAGAAGCTTCTCGGCCGCGGCGACATGCTCTACCAGCCTGTCGATGCGGGCAAGCCCACGCGCATCCAGGGCGCGTTCGTCAGCGACCCCGAGGTTGAGGCCGTGGTGAGCTTCTGGCGCTCGCAGGGCGGTCCGCGCTACATGGAGGAGATCCTCGAAGAGGGCGCGGGGATGGAGTGGGAGGGAGCTCAGGCGCCGGAACGCAAGCTCGATCCGCTCTTTGCACGTGCTGCGCGTGCAGTGGCGGCTGAGGGCGCCGCCTCGGTGTCGCTCGTGCAGCGAAAGTTCAATGTCGGCTACTCGCGAGCGGGCCGGATCGTCGACCAGCTCGCCGAGAATCGAGTGGTCGGCGGATATCAGGGCTCGAAGTCTCGTGAGGTGCTCATGAACCTGCCGGACGTCGATGAGCTGCTGGAAAGGCTTGGTCTGGAGTAAGTCGCCGCAAACGTATCTTTAGCGAAGGCGTGAACCTGCCCAACGCATTGACGCTCAGCCGGCTGGCGGCGATTCCGTTCGTGATGGCGCTCCTGCTGGTCCGCTTCGAAGGCCATGACCAGCTCGCCGCCGCGCTCTTCATTCTCTTCTCCCTCACCGATACGGCTGATGGCCAGATCGCTCGCCGGCGCCGCATGGTCAGCGATCTCGGTAAGTTCCTCGACCCGCTGGCCGACAAGCTCTACGTGCTCTCTGTACTCATCGTGCTCGTGCAGGAGGGACTGGTCGCGGCATGGGTGGTGGTTGTCATCTTCGCGCGCGAGCTCGTGATCACGCTTCTCCGCTCGGTCGGAATGCGCCAGGGACTGGTCATCGCGGCGGCACCGCTGGGCAAGACCAAGACCATCCTGCAGATGTCGGCGGTTGTATTCCTCATCCTTCAGCGGCCGTATCCATTCCTGGTGCCGATCGCGGCCATCGTCCTCGCTTTCGCCGTGCTGTTGACCCTGGTCAGCGGGATCGAATACCTGTGGCGGCTTCGAAGGCTCATCGGCCCGGCGCGCCGTGCGGCATCGCCTGCAGATCCGCTCGCAGTCGAGCTGGGCGGCCTGCTGGCTCGCAATCACACGACGATCTCTGTAGCCGAGTCGTGCACGGGCGGACTGCTTGGGTCGCTGATCACGGACGTGCCGGGAAGCTCCGCGTACTTTCTCGGCGGCGCGATCGCGTACGCGGACGGCGTCAAGAGCAACCAGCTTGGCGTCCCCGCATCCCTGTTGAAGAAACACGGCGCCGTAAGTCGTGAGGTTGCGATCGCGATGGCGGAGGGCGCGCGGTCGAGATTCTCGTCCACGCTCGCCGTTTCAATCACGTGCATCGCGGGTCCCGATGCGGACAGATCTGATAAACCGGTCGGCCTTACCTACATCGCCGTTGCAACCGCCGGAGGCGCGCGGTGCGACGAGCACTTATTCCAGGGCGATCGGTGGTCGAACCGGCGCGAGGCCGCGGCGCTGGCCCTCCGACTGGTGATCCAAGAGGTCGAGGCCGCCGCCCAAAGGAGTGAAAGCAGGCCCGCTTGACCTTCGCGAACACTTGTTCGATAATGTGCGGACGCCCGCTGCCGTTAACAACCCGCATTGACCCCGGCTCCGTGACGTAGAACACTCGCTGCAACGACCTTGGAGGACAGCACAGACTTGGAAAAGGAAAAGGCGCTCGACTCGGCGATTTCCCAGATCGTCAAGAGCTATGGCAAGGGATCGATCATGAAGCTTGGCGAGCAGGCGGCTCTGCGCGGTGAGATCACAGTGATTCCGACAGGAGCTCTGCTGCTCGACCTGGCGCTGGGAGTGGGGGGGATCCCACGCGGCCGCGTGACCGAGCTTTACGGCCCCGAATCGGCAGGCAAGACCACGCTCGCGCTACACGTGATCGCCGAAGCCCAGAAGCAAGGTGGCGTCGCCGCCTTCGTCGACGCCGAGCACGCCCTCGACCCGATCTACGCGTCGCGGATCGGCGTCAAGATCGACGACCTGCTGATCAGCCAGCCCGACACAGGCGAGCAGGCGCTGGAGATCGTCGAGGTTCTGGTACGTTCGGGGGCCCTCGATGTCATCGTCATCGACTCGGTCGCAGCGCTCGTCCCCAAGGCCGAGATCGAGGGAGAGATGGGCGATGCCCACGTCGGTCTGCAGGCGCGCCTCATGTCGCAGGCCCTGCGCAAGCTGACCGCGGCGATCTCCAAGTCCAACTGCTCTGTGATCTTCCTCAACCAGCTGCGCGAGAAGGTGGGGATCATGTTCGGCAACCCCGAGACGCAGCCTGGCGGGCGCGCGCTCAAGTTCTACTCGTCGATCCGGCTCGACATTCGCAAGGTCGAGGTCATCAAGTCAGGACTCGACTCCGTCGGCGCGCGCGTGAAGGTGAAGGTGGTCAAGAACAAGGTCGCCCCTCCGTTCCGATCGGCGGAGTTCGACATCCTCTTCAACGAAGGGATCTCCAGGGAGGGCTCCATCATCGATGCCGCGCTCGAGTACAACATCCTGGAAAAGAGCGGGACCTGGATGTCGTACGGCGACCAGCGTCTCGGACAGGGCCGCGAGAACGTGCGCAACTATCTGCGTGAGAACCCGACGCTCTCGGCCGAGATCGCAGACAAGGTGCGCACCAAGGCCTCCGGCGGGATTGCGCCTGTTCGGGCGGCTGGGGTCACCACCGGTGCCACCGAGGAGCTCTAGGCGCAAGCCGGCCGGCGGCGCCGACCAGGTGCGTGATACCGGGTTGCGGCTTCTGGGCCGGCGGGACCACTCGCGGCTCGAGCTTCGACGCAAGCTGAGCCGCCGCGGCCACGATGACGACGTCGTCCGAGCGGTGCTTGACCGTTTCCGAGAGGCGGGATATCTCGACGACGCCAAATTCGCCCGCTCCGTGGTGCGGCGGCGCGCCTCAGCCAGGGGCCCTCGGGCCATTGCCTCTGAGCTCGCCGCTCTCGGCATCGACAGGGCTGCCGCCGACGCGGCGCTGGCCGAGTTCGGCCCCGACGAGCAGCTGCGATCCGCCATCCGCCTCGCCGAACGCGTGTACGCCCGACGCGATTCCGATCAGCCACTGGCCTACCGAGACCTCCTGGACCTGGTCGGTCCGAAGCTGCTCAGGCGTGGCTTCCCGGAAACGATCGTCCGGCAGGCGTGCCGTACGGTGCTCGACAACCCCGACCAGGCTCCGCCGACCGCCATCTAGGGCCGCATCTCATCGGCTCAGTACGCCGAAAGTCCTGACAGGGGCCTCTGTGGACGCCTGCCGCGATCTGCTGGCCCATCCGGCGGCGGCTGGAGCCTAAAATTTCACCTCACGCGGGGCACACTTTGATGCCCCCGCAGTCATAGAGCCAACCCGAGGCGGGGTCCAAAGCCCTGCCATGGTTCCGCACTTTGACAATCGAATACATGAGGTGCATGTCACATGCCTGTCTACGTCTACGTACCGCTCCTGGTCGTGGCGCTCCTCGTCGGCTTCGGAGCAGCCTGGTTGCTTTTCCGGCGCCGGCAGGCGAATGGGTCCGGCGCTGTCGAAGTGAAGGCCCAACAGGTGCTTGCAGAGGCTGAAACCAATGCCAAAGAGAAGCTCCTGGAAGCCAAAGAGGAAGCGGTCAAAGTCCGCACCGCCGCCGAACAGGAAGCCCGGGAGTACCGGGTCCAGTCACAGCAAATCGAAAAGCGCCTTCTCCAGAAAGAGGAGAACCTCGATCGCAAGGTTGAGGACCTGAACCGGCGTGAGCGTGAGCTCAGCGTCAAAGAGAAGGGGCTGGACGAGATCAAAGCTCAGCTCGAAGACAGCTACCGTCAGCAAGAAAAAGAGCTCCAGCGGGTCGCCAACATGACCCGCCAGGAAGCTCAAGGCGTGCTGATGGCTCAGGTCGAGCAAGAGCTTCGCAACGAGGTTGCACGCAAGGTCCGGGAAGCGGAGCTGGGTGCTCGCGACGAGAGCGAGCGCCGGGCGCGCGAGATCGTCACCGAATCGATCCAGCGCATCGCCGCCGACCAGACCGCCGAAGTCTCAGTCTCAGTGCTGCCGCTGCCTACCGACGAGCTTAAGGGCCGAATCATCGGCAAGGAAGGGCGCAACATCCGCGCCCTTCAGCAGGCGACCGGGATCGATCTCATCGTGGACGACACCCCGGAAGCCGTGATCATCAGCGGGTTCGATCCTGTCCGCCGTGAGGTGGCGCGGGTCGCGCTCAACAAGCTCATCGTCGACGGCCGGATTCACCCGGCGCGCATCGAGGAAATCGTCGCCAAGTCCCGTCAGGAGGTACTCCAGAGGGTCAAAGAGGAGGGTGAAGCGGCGGTCCTCGAGGTCGGCCTTCAGGGCCTGCACCCCGAGGTCGTCCGACACCTCGGCATCCTGCGTTTCCGTACCAGCTACGGGCAGCAGGTGCTGAACCACTCAAAGGAGGTCGCCTATCTCGCTGCCATGATGGCTTCAGAGATCGGCGCTGACGTCCGTATCTCCAAAATGTCGGGCCTGCTGCACGACATCGGCAAGGCCATCGACCACGAGGTCGAGGGCTCGCATGCCGTGATCGGGGCCGACTTGCTGCAGCGCCACGGGGTTCCAGCCCCGGTCGTGCACGCGGTGCGCGCTCATCACTACGACGAAGAGCCGCACACCACCGAGGCGCTTCTGCTCATCGCAGCAGACGCCATCTCCGCAGCTCGGCCAGGCGCGCGGCGTGAGTCGCTAGAGGCTTACGTCAAGAGGCTGGAGAAGCTGGAGGAGATCGCCAACTCGTTCCAGGGTGTCCAGCAGTCCTACGCCATCCAGGCCGGCCGCGAGGTCCGGATCCTGGTCAAGCCGGAGCAGATAGACGATTCTGCGGCCCAGCTGATGGCGAGGGACATCGCCAAGCGGATCGAGACCGAGCTGAGCTTTCCGGGTCAGATCCGGGTCACCGTGGTTCGTGAGACCCGCGCCATCGAGTACGCAAAGTAACTTTCAGGGGAGCCCAGCCCGGGCTCCCCTTTTTTTTTGTTCCCTAGACTTGCCGACGTGACCGACGACTTTCGGATTCTCTTTGTGGCGGACGTCGTCGGGTCGCCTGGTCGCGAGGCGGTCAAGGCGATACTGCCGGCGCTCAAGACGGAGCTGCTTCCTCACCTGACCATCCTCAACGGCGAGAACGCCGCCGGCGGCTTTGGCCTGACGGCCAAGCTGGTCTCCGAGCTCCGATCGGCGGGGGCGGACGTGATCACGACCGGCAATCACGTCTTCGCGCAGAAGGAATTCCTGCCCGAGCTGCCGGCACTGGAGCGGGTGCTGCGGCCTGCTAACTACCCAGCCGGGGCGCCCGGGACCGGCTCATGCCTGGTGGAGGCGGGCGGCCACACCGTGCTCGTTATGAACCTGATCGGGCGGATATTCCTCGATCCGCTCGACGACCCGTTTCGCGCCGCGGACACCATCCTTGCAGGTCACCCTGAGACCAGGATCGTGTTCTGCGACATGCACGCCGAGGCGACGTCGGAAAAGACCGCAATGGGCTGGTATCTCAATGGACGAGCGAGCGCGGTCGTGGGCACCCACACCCATATCCCTACGGCCGACGCCAGGGTGCTGCCCGGGGGCACCGCCTACGTCACGGACGTGGGCATGGTCGGCCCCCGAGACGGCTGCATCGGCATGGACAAAGACGTCGTCCTGCAGCGCTTCCTGACCGGGGTTCCAAACCGCTTTGTTGTGGCCTCTGGGCCCGTGACTTTCAATTCGGTACTGGTTACCATTAGTGCTTCCACCGGCCGGGCCACTGCGATCCAGCGAATCGACCGAGAACATATCTGAAGGGGTTCCAGCAATGACAGGGGAGGGGCGCGCTCCAGTGGAGGTGCTGAAGGTGTCAGCAACCTCCAAGCCGGTCGCGGTCGCGGGGGCGATAGCCGGGGTGATCCGAAGCAAGGGACGGGTCGAGGTGCAGGCAATCGGCGCAGGCGCGATCAACCAGGCGGTCAAGGCGATCGCCATTTCGCGCGGCTACGTGGCGCCGGGCGGCCTGGACCTCGTCTGCATCCCGGCCTTCATCGACATCTCCATCGACGGTGAGGAGCGCACGGGAATTCGACTTCTGGTGGAGAGCCGCTGAGTCCTAAGGCGCGGTCGTTCCACATCTGGACCATCGGCTGCCAGATGAACGCGGCGGATTCGGAGAGCCTGGCGCGGAGACTGCTTGCGGCCGGCTACCTCGAGGACTCGCTCGAACGGGCCGACGTGGCCGTGCTCAACACATGCGTCGTCCGGCAGGCCTCAGAGGACCGTGTGTACTCAAAGCTCCACGAGCTCAGGGCCTGGAAGACAGCCGGGCGCACGATCGCGCTCACCGGGTGCATCGTGGCCAAGGAGGGCGACAGCCTGCGGCGCCGCTTTCCGCACCTGGACGCCGTCGTCCCCATCGGCGATTACGAGCGATTCCTCGGCGAGCTCGAGAGTCTGTATGACTACTCCGAAGGCGAGGCGCTGCCGGCTGCTGGTCGCACGGGCGTCAGCCAGTACGTCCGCATCATCCAGGGCTGCGATCACAACTGCACCTTCTGCATCGTGCCCAGGGTGCGCGGCCGCGAACGCCATGTCCCGCTGCCAACCGTGCTCGAAGAGTGCCGCCAGGCGGTTGGTGAGGGGGCCCGTGAGGTCGTGCTGCTCGGCCAGAACGTTGACGACTACCACGACCCGGGCGGTGCCGGCGGGCTGGCCGCGCTGGTCCGGGAAGTGGAGCGGATCCCTGGACTCAAGCGGCTGCGTTTCATGACCTCGCATCCGCAGGATCTCGAGCCGGAGCTGCTGGAGGTGATGGCTGACAGTGGCGTCGTGTGCAGAGAGCTGCAGCTGCCCGTGCAGTCAGGCGACGACACCGTCCTCAAGCACATGGCGCGTGGGTATCAGACGCGCCACTACCGCGCGATAGTGGACCGCGCCCGCAGCCTCATGCCCGACCTCGGGCTCGTCACCGACGTCATCGTCGGCTTTCCTGGCGAGACCGAGCAGGCGTTCCTCAACACGCGCTCATTGATGGAGGAGATCCAGTTCGACGTCGTCCACCTCGCCATGTACTCCCCGCGGCCGGGCACGTATGCGGCCACCAAGATGGCGGACGACGTGCCGGGTGAGGAAAAGCTGCGACGGCTCAACGACCTGCTCGCGCTGCAGCGCGAGATCGCGACCCGCAAAACTGCGAGGTGGGTGGGCCGGGACGTCGAGGTCCTCATCGAGGGCAGGGATGAGCTCGGCCGTCCCTACGGGCGGATCCGGCAGGGCAAGCGCGCAGTGGTGCTGAGGGGACCAGGAATCGGACCTGGGGAGCTCGTAACCATCCGCGTCGTACAGGCAACGGCCGGTCAGCTCGCAGGATTAAACCCCGCGAACTCAGAGGCTTCGCCGTGAGTTCGCGGGGACCCCTACGGCCCGCGGCGTGACCGATCCTGCCCTCACCCCGGTCATGCGCCAGTACCGGGAGGCGAAGGAGCAGCACCCCGAGGGCATCCTCCTGTTCCGGCTTGGCGACTTCTACGAGATCTTCTTCGACGACGCGGTGATCGCGGCGCCGATCATGGGCGTGACCCTGACTTCACGACCACTCGGGAAGGCGGGGAGGGCTCCGATGTGTGGCGTCCCTCACCACGCCTGGCAGGTGTATGTCGGCAAGCTCCTGCGCGCGGGTCACAAGGTCGTGATCTGCGACCAGCTGGAGGCCAAGAGCTCCAAGAGCGTCGTTCGGCGCGACGTCACGCGCGTGCTCACGCCGGGAACCGTGGTCGAAGACGCCTACCTGGACCCGGCACGGTCCAACTACCTGGTTGCGGCGTGGACTCGAGGCGCGAGCGCCGGCCTGGCTGCATGTGACGTCTCCACTGGTGAGCTGCTGCTCTGCGAACTGGCCGCGGAGCGGCTGCCGGCGGAGCTCGAGCGGCTCGCGCCCACCGAGGTACTGACACCGCCGGAGATCGAGGAGTATCGGTTCGATCCGGTACGCGGGCAGCAGCGTCTGCGCGACCTGCTCGGCATCACATATCCGGCGTCGATCGGCGCTGCTGAGTCGCCGCTGGCGGTCGGCGCTGCGGGTGTCGTCCTCGAATACCTCAAGCAGAACCAGACCCGCCTCGGGCCGGGAATGTTCAACGTCCGCACTTACTCGCCTGACGCCACCATGCCCCTCGACGCGGCAACGAGTCGCAACCTGGAGCTGAACGAGCTCACGAAGCTCATCGACCACACTCGGACTCCTATCGGCGCCCGCCGGCTGCGAGCGTGGATCGGCGCTCCTCTGCTCGATGCCGAGTCGATCGAGCTGCGGCTCGGAGCCGTCGACGAGCTGGCGGCCGCGACCGACCTTCAGGACCGGTTGGCTGCGGCGCTGCGGGAGGTGGGTGACCTGGAGCGGCTCGTGTCGCGTGTGGCGCAGGGGCACGCCGGAGCGCGGGACCTGGTCGCTTTGCGCCGATCGCTGGAGGCAATTCCAGGAGTCCAGGAGGCGGCCGGCGCGTGCACCGCGCTCGCCCTGCGCGAGCTCACCGCTGACATCAGAGCGGCGCCCGAGCTGTCTTCGGAGCTCGCACGCGCGCTGGCCGACGACCCCCCGGTTCAGGTCCGTGATGGCGGTGCGGTCCGGCCCGGCTACGACCAGGAGCTCGACGGCATCGTCGAGGCGTCTCGCAGCGCGCGTGATTGGATCGCCGGCCTCGAGGCTTCGGAGCGACAGCGCTCCGGGATCCGTTCACTGAGGGTCGGATTCAACAAGGTCTTCGGCTACTACATCGAGGTCAGCCACGCCAACGCGGGAGCGATCCCTGCGGACTACGTGCGCAAGCAGACCCTCACGGGCGGCGAGCGGTACCTGACGCCCGAGCTGAAGGAAAAGGAGGCAATCGTGCTCACGGCTCAGGAGCGCATCGCGGCACGTGAGGCCGAGATCGTGCGTGAGCTGGGCATGAAGGTGGCGGAATCAGCGGCTTCGCTGCGGGCGACCGCGCAGGCGATCGGCGGCATCGACGCGGTGCGCAGCCTGGCGCTCGCAGCCGCACGCGAGCGCTGGCGGCGCCCCGAGGTCAACGCCGGCCTGCGCCTGAGCATCACGGGCGGTCGTCATCCGCTGGTCGAGCATCACCTGCCCGACGGCGGATTCGTAGCCAACGACCTGGAGCTGGATCCCCACTCCGAGCAGATCGCGATCATCACCGGCCCGAACATGGCCGGCAAGTCGACGTATCTCAGGCAGGCCGCGATCATCGTGCTCCTGGCCCAATGCGGCAGCTTCGTGCCGGCCGAGCGCGCTGTCGTCGGCCTCGTCGATCGCATCTTCACCCGGGTCGGCGCGCACGACGACATCGGTGGTGGCATGTCCACGTTCATGGTCGAGATGACCGAGACAGCCAACATCCTCAACCACGCCACCAAGGCGTCGCTGGTGATCCTGGACGAGGTGGGGAGAGGGACCTCGACGTACGACGGGGTATCCATCGCGCAGGCGGTGGTCGAATACCTGCACGACTCCCCCCGCCTGGGCTGCCGAACGCTGTTTGCGACCCACTATCACGAGCTCACCGCCCTCGCCGAGCGACTGGCGCGCGTGCGCAATCAGAGGGTGGAAGTGCTCGAAGAGGGCGAGACTGTGCGCTTCCTGCATCGCGTCGTGCCCGGCGGCGCAGACCGCTCCTATGGGATCCACGTCGCTGCACTCGCGGGCCTCCCGTCGGGGGTGATCGCGCGGGCGCGCCAGGTGCTCGCGGAGCTCGAACGCCAGCGCCCCCTGGAGCCGCCAGAGGTGCAGCTCGGGCTGCCGATCGAGATGGCTCCCGACCCGCTGCGTCTGGAGATCGAGCAGCTCATGCCGGAGACCCTGAGCCCGCTCGAGGCGCTGCAGAAGCTCTACGAGCTTCGGTCGAAGGCGACGAACCAATGAGCGCGATTCATCTCCTCCAGCCGGAGGTCGCGGACGCGATCGCCGCCGGCGAGGTGATCGAGCGGCCGGCGTCGGTCGTCAAGGAGCTCGTGGAGAACGCGCTCGACGCCAGTGCCCGCCGCATCAGCATCGATGTTCGCGGCGCGGGCAGGACGTCGATCCGGGTCAGCGACGACGGCAGCGGCATTCCCGCCGAGGAGCTGGCGCTCGCGTTCAGGCGCCACGCGACCAGCAAGGTCGCCAGCCTCGAAGACCTCGATGCAATCGCGAGTCTCGGTTTCCGCGGCGAGGCGCTCGCGAGCATCGCTGCGGTGGCCGACGTCGAGTGCCTGAGCGCCGGCACCAGGCTCCGGGTCCGCGCCGGCGAGGTCATCGAGCAGGGCTCGGGGCCTTTTGTGCCGGGCGTGACGATCGAGGTCAGGGATCTTTTCGCCAATGTGCCGGCACGGCTGAAGTTCCTCAAGTCGGATGCCACCGAGGTCGGCGTGATCAAGGACGCTGTCAGCGCCTACACGGTGGTTCATCCGCACGTGCGCTTTCAGCTCACCGTCGAAGGTCGCGTGGCCGTCAGCAGCTCGGGCGACGGCGATCGGCGGCGCGCCATCGGCGCGGTTCATGGCGCGGCGGTCGCCGGCGAGATGCTCGAGATCATCGGCATGCCGCTCGTCAGCGGGATGGTGTCCCAGCCGCGGCTCAGCCGGGGGAGCCGCGACGCGATCTTCCTGGCCGTGAACAGCCGCCCGATCACCGCGCGCGCCCTCGTGTATGCGTTAGAGGAGTGCTATATGGGCCGGCTCGAGCGCGGCCGTCACCCCGTGGTCGTGATCGACATAGGCATCGACCCTGCGCTGGTTGACGTCAACGTGCACCCGGCAAAACGTGAGGTCCGGTTTCGGGAAGAGCGCGCGGTCTTCGCGGCACTGCAGCGTGCGGTGCGGTCTGCGTTGGGCGTGAGCGAGCCGTTCCGATATCAGCCCGCGCAGGCGGGCCAAGCGGCGTCCTCGGTACACGAACCAGCAGCACACGAAGCCTTGAAACTCCCGGTGCTGTCGGCAACCATGACGAGACCAGAGCCGGCGGAGAGGAGTTTCATGCGCCCGATCGGCCAGGTGGGGCCGGGATACCTGGTCGCGGAGGGTCCACAGGGGCTGGTTCTCATCGATCAGCACGCGGCCCATGAACGGGTGCTTTACAACCGACTCCTGGATCGGCTCCGCACGGGCCTCGGAATGAGCCAGCCGCTGCTGATCCCGCAGGCTGTCGACGTCGAGCCGGCGATGATGGCCGCCGCCAACGACCACCGCGCCGACCTGGCGGCGCTTGGCCTGGAATACGAGGAGTTCGGACCTCGCAGCCTGCGCATCACGGCGGTGCCGGTCGAGATGCCCGCAGGCCGTGCGACGGCCGCGGTCCAGGAGACGCTCACCGCCCTGAGTGAGAACCGCGGCGACGGCGCGCTGGAGAAAGCGGCGGCCGCGCTTGCGTGCCACTCAGCGGTTCGGTTCGGCGACGTGCTCGACAACAGCGAGCAGCGGAGGCTGCTCGTGGACCTCGAGGCCGCGGACGAAGCGGTCACATGCCCGCACGGGCGCCCGACGCGTCTGGTCATCGAATGGCAGGAGCTCACGCGCCACTTCCGCAGAAACTACTGAACCAGGACTTCGTCGTACCCGTCATCGTCGGGCCCACCGGCATCGGCAAGACCGCGATTGCGCTCGACCTCGCCGGCGCGCTTGGTGGAGAGATCGTGGTCGCCGACTCGCGGCAGGTTTACCAGAGGCTCGACATCGCCACCAACAAGCCGAGTCCTGAGCAGCAACGCCGCGCGCGCTATCACATGATCGATTTCGTCAATCCGGCCCGCCGCGCCTTCAACGCCGCCGAATACGTATCTGGTGCGCGCGCAGCCATCGATGACATCGCCTCACGCGGGCGCGTGCCGATCGTCGAGGGCGGGACGATGCTGTACGTCGACGCCCTCTGCGACGGCTTCACGCTCACGGGCGTGGCGCCGGACCCGGCCGTGAGGGCCGAGCTCGAGCAGCTGGACGTCGATCATCTGCGCGAACGGCTGACCCGGCTCGATCCGGATCCCGGCGTCGACCTGCGCAATCCGGTGCGCATGATCCGCGCCATCGAGGTGCTGGAGGTCGCGGGGCCGCCGCTGCGCCGCCTGCGCAGACGCAGCCCGCCGCCATGGAAACCCGTCCGCATCGGTCTTGTGGCCGAGCTCGAGGTGGTCGATCGGCGTCTTGCTGAGCGGAGTCGGCAACAGGTGGAGCGCGGGCTGGTCGCCGAGACGCGCGCCGCCCTTGATGCCGGCGTACCGGAGACGGCGCCGGTGCTGACCGGCATCGGCTACGCGGAAGCGCTGGCCCACATCAGGGGCGAGCTCACGCTTGATCAGCTGCCGCAGGCGATGGCACAGTCCAACCGCCGCTACGCCCGCCGGCAGCTGCGCTGGTGGAGGCGCGACCCTCGTGTGCGCTGGTTCGCGATCGAGCCCGATCCGCTGCCAGCTATCCTCAAGTGCGTGAGGGAGACGAGTTGAGCCGCACGGTGCATCCGGGCGCGCAGAGATTGGCCCGCATCCCGCCGTACCTGTTTGCCGAGATCGATCGCAAAGTGCAGGAGAAAAGGCGCGCGGGCGTTGATGTCATCTCGCTCGGCATCGGCGATCCTGACCTGCCGACGCCGGCCAGGATCGTGAGCGTGCTGCAGGAGGCCGCGGCCGACCCGTCCAACCACCGCTATCCGTCTTACTTCGGTCTCGGCGAGCTGCGCGAGGCGATCGCGGGCTGGTACCGCCACCGCTTCGGCGTGACCCTGGATCCGGCGACCGAAATCCTGCCCACGCTGGGCTCGAAGGACGGCATCAGCCACGTGCCGCTGGCGCTAGTCGACCCTGGCGACGTGGTGCTCGCCCCGGACCCCGGCTACACGGTCTACGTGACCGGAGCGGTGATGGCGGGCGCCGATCCATATGTGATGCCCCTGACGGCGGAGAACCACTGGCTGCCAGACCTGGACGCGATCCCGCCCGACGTCGCTGAGCGCGCGCGCATGATGTGGCTGAACTATCCGAACAATCCGACCGCGGCGGTCGCAGAGCGCGATTTTCTGGTGCGCGCGATCGAGTTCTGCCAGCGCCACCGCATCGTGCTCTGCCACGACGCGCCGTACTCGGAGATCGCCTTCGACGGCTACAGGCCGCTGAGCCTGCTCGAGATACCGGGCGCGAAAGAGGTCGGCCTCGAGTTTCACTCGCTCTCGAAGACCTACAACATGACCGGCTGGCGGATCGGCTGGGTGTGTGGACGCGCGGACCTGGTCGCCCTGATCGGCCAGCTGAAGACCAACATCGACTCCGGCATCTTCCAGGCCGTGCAGTGGGCGGGCATCGAGGCGTTGAATGGGGGAGAGGAAGAGACAAGAGCAGCTTGCGAGATCTATGCGCGACGGCACCGCCGGGTCGCGGACACGTTGAACGCGCTGGGCTGGTCGATCAAGCCCCCGCGCGCGACCTTCTATGTGTGGGCGCCGGTGCCCAAAGGGTATGACTCGATCGGCTTTGCGGGGCACGTGCTGGATCAGGTGGGTGTGAACATCACGCCGGGCGTCGGCTTCGGCGCGCACGGCGAAGGGTACTTCCGGCTCTCGGTCACGGCGCCTGATTCGCGGCTTGACGAAGCCATGACCAGATTGAGGCGGCTCCAGCTCTGAAATCCAAGTGATCACGACCAAGCCGCCACGCGAGCGGGCCTACCTGGTCGGGGTGCTGCTGCCGGGAAGCACGTCCGCGCTCGTTCGCGACCAGATGTCGGAGCTGGCGGACCTCACGCGCACCGCCGGCGCGCAGGTCGTCGGCTCCGACATGCAGCGGCGCAGCGAGGTGGATCCCGCGCATTTCATCGGCATGGGCAAGGTCGACGAGCTGCGCGAGCTCAAGCTGGAGGGTGGCTTCGACCTCGTGATCTGCAACGAGGACCTCAGCCCTCGACAGCAGCGCAACCTCGAGCGTGAGCTGAAGACGCGAGTCCTCGATCGGACCGAGGTGATCCTGGAGATCTTCGCGCAGCACGCGCGCACACACGAAGGACGGCTGCAGGTCGAGGCCGCGCGGCTGCACCACCTGCTCCCGCGCCTGATCGGCGCCTACGCCTACGACCGGCAGGTTGGAGGCCGGCGAGGTGGGGTGGGGGCTCGCGGTGGATTTGGCGAGCAGCAGATCGAAGTCGAGCGCCGACGCATCCGCAAGCGCATGCGCGACCTCGAGCGCGAGATCGAGCAGGTGCGCTCGCAGCGCCACCAGCAGCGCACGGGCCGCCGCCGCGCCGAGCTCGAGACGGCGGCCATCGTCGGCTACACCAACGCCGGCAAGTCGACGCTGCTGAATGCGCTCACCGGCGCTCGCGTGCGCGCGGAGCAGCGTCTGTTCGCCACCCTCGATCCGACCACGCGCCGCGTGGAGCTGCCGACCGGGCGGGAGCTCCTCCTGACGGACACGGTCGGCTTCATCCAGAAGCTGCCGACCGACCTCGTGGCCGCCTTCCGAGCCACCCTCGAAGAGGTGACCGAGGCGGACCTGATCGTGCAGGTTCTCGATGTCAGCTCGCCCGGCGCGGAGGAGCAAGCGGAGACAGTGGAGAAGGTGCTCGCCGACCTGGGAGCGGCCGGCAAGCCGCGCGTGGTGGCACTCAACAAGGTCGACTTGTTGGGGCCGGCGGCGCGCCGGCGCGCGGTCAGCTTGCTCTCGACCCGCTACCCGGGCGCGGTGCCCATCTCGGCGATCGACCAGGCCGGTTTCCACGAGCTGCTGGAGGCGATGGACGCCTCGAGCCGTCGCGACGTCGTCACACTCGAGATCCTCGTCCCCTACGGAGACGAGGGCGTGCTCGCGGCTCTACGTCGCATCGGCGGGGTGGAACGCACCGAGTACGTCGAAGGCGGCACCAGGGCCTGGGCGTGGGTGCCGCGGCACGCCGCGCGCCGGTTCGAGCCCTACTCGGTCAACGGTCGCGCGTGATCTAGCGGAAGAGCCTGATGACGCCCCGCACGATGCCGACGAGACTGACGTTGGTGGTCACGATCGGTTCGTAGGCCGGGTTTTCGGCGATCAGCTTGACATGGCCGTTGCCACGCTCGAATCGCTTCACGGTCGCGTCCCCGTCGACCAGGGCGACGACGATGGCGCCGTTTGGCGCCTCTGACTGCGGCCGCACCAGGACCAGGTCGCCGTCGAAGATGCCGGCGTTGATCATGCTCTCGCCGCGAACGCGGAGCAGGAAGAAGCCTTCCTGGGCCAGCTCGGGCGAGAGGAGGACATGGTCCTCGATGTTCTGCTCGGCGAGGATGGGGGCGCCGGCGGCGACATTGCCGACCACCGGCACGGAGACCGCGTTGCGGCGCTGATTGTCGAGCTCGGCGTCTTCGACCAGCTGCACGGTCCGGGACTTGCTGGGATCGCGGCGGATGAGGCCGCGGCGCTCAAGCTGGTTGAGGTGGTTGTGGACGGTTGAGCTCGAGCTCAGGCCAACCGCCTCGCCGATCTCACGGACGCTCGGGGGATAGTTCCTATGGCGCGTGACGTACCGGATGAATTCGAGGATCTTGGACTGCCGCTCCGTGAGTTGATCGGTCAATTTCGTTCTCCAGGGTTCGTTTTTTGAGTCGTGAGCTGTGACGTTGGGAGCCATGGTAGCAGCAAGCGCGAGCGAGTGCAAACCTTTGTTCGATGCCTTGACATCCGAACGCCCGTTCGCTACCGTCTGCGAACACATGTACGCCGCCGGATACGCGACCCGCGCCAACCGCTCTCGCCACTCGGACCGTCCGTGGCGGCACATTGGACGCTGGGTGGCGGTGATCGCGCTGCTGGTCGGGGCGTGCCTCGGGCTGGCGCGGGTGGCTCTAGGCGACATCCAGGCCGACGCGACCGTGGTCGTTGAGCCGGGCGACACGCTGTGGTCCATCGCCTTGACCCGCTACCCGGGAGATGACGTGCGGGCCCGGGTGGACGAGATCGAGCGCCTCAACGGCCTCCAGAGCCCGCTGATCGAGGTGGGGGAGATTCTGCGCCTGCCGGCCTAGATTCGCTCTGTGCGCCTCCTGTAGGCTCCAGCCGTGCGTGTGGTGCTGGTGACCCGCCAGGGCTGCCACCTGTGCGACCAGGCCCTGGCGCTCCTCGCTCAGCTCGGCATCTCCCCCGAGCTCGCCGACGTCGATGCCGACGACGAGCTGCACCGCCTCTACGACTTTCGCGTGCCCGTGGTGCTCGTAGACGCCCGTGTGGTCGCTGAGGGCCGCATCACCCGCCAACAGCTGGTCAAAGCCGGCCTCTAATGCGGTCGGGAAGGGATGCGTGGGAGCCTTTCCCGCTGACAGAATGGGCACGATAATCGTTCTTTAAGATAGCCCCAACACGCGATTCCGATGGATTGCCCGTGACGAGTGCATGGCTCGGCGCTCGAAGACGACCGTGCCGCGATGGTTTAGTTCGCGCTGGATCCAGTAGTGGCGTTCCTGAAGCGCCAGCCAGTCGTCGGGGAGCCTTACGCCGCGACCCAGCGTTCGGCGGCTCCGCTGGAGCACCTCGATCATGACCAGCGCGTTGTCACATTGCTTGACCTTGATTCGTAGCCACGGTCGTATTCCCGTTAGGAAGGGTCTGGCGCTGAGGCCTGTCGGACATCTCCAGTGCCACGCTTGACGGGCACGTACGTCGGTGCCTCGCGCTTTGACTACCCAGCCACCCCAGAGACTTTGCATCCAATCAAGCACGTCCCGATCTCGATTGGAAACCACAATCTGAACGCCGTAGTAGTAGCGGCCGGCGCGCTCGCTATAACTTCGAATGACGGCGATGCAGCCTTCGCCGTCGACGAAGCCGGCCGCGTAGGCCCAATCGGTGTCCTGGGGCTCGTCGGGCACCGTACGGCCTAGGCGGAGCGCTCCAGGGCCGGCTCGGCGTCCAACCCACGCAGGAAGACCTCCAGCGGCTGAGCCGCGCCCTCGAAGTCCTGTCGCAGCAGCCCGAGGTCGGAGCCGTCCTGGGCCACGCCGGCCACGGCCAGCTCCAGCGTGCGCACCGAATCCATCACGAAGCGGTCGAGAGCCTCGCCGGGGCGTCCGCCAAGCGCCTCCCGGCGCCAGGACTCCCGGACCTCCTCGGCCAGGCCGTGCAGACGATCGACCACGGTCCCGGCGCCGACCCGCTGGAAGGGATCGGAGAGCCGCAACAGCGCCTCGCCAAAGGCGCGTTCCAGCCGCCGCAGCCGCACCTGGGTGCTGAGCGTACGCATGTTCGCGATAATCATACCCGAACGGACGTTCGTGGCGCAAGCGTTTTGGGCCCCAGAGGACACTGCTTCGAATATGAGGGAACTGCTCGTCAGCGCCGGCCTTCTCGTGCCCCTGGCCCTCGACACCTTCGCGCTCGCCGCAGCCCTGGGCATGGCCGGCCTGGACAGGCGCGACCGCCTCCGCGTCAGCCTGGTCTTCACGGCCTTCGAGGCCGGGATGCCCATCCTGGGCGTGCTCATCGGCCGCGCCGCCGGCTCATTCCTCGGCGCCTGGGCGGGCTACGGCGGCATCGCCTTCCTCTTCCTCGCCGGGGCATTCCTTCTTCGACCAGGCAAGCACGAGGATGACGAGGGCCGGCGGCTTCGCCTCCTCGCTCATGCGCGTGGGCTTGCGATCATAGATCTCGGCCTGAGCATCAGCGTCGACGAGCTCACGATCGGTTTGAGCGCAGGTCTGCTCGGCCTGTCCATCCTGCTGGTCGTGGCCTGGATCGCGATCCAGGCGTTCGTCGCCGCCCAGGTGGGCCTTCGAGTGGGCGCTCGCCTTGGTGAAGAAATACGCGAGCGGTCAGAGCAGCTCGCAGGCGCGATTCTGATCATCGTCGCCCTCGTGCTGCTCGCCCTGCGGCTTTTGGGCCTCTAGTCGGGCGCGAAGATCCGGCAGAGGCTGCCGGCCAACGAGTCGGGGTCGACCCCGGGATGGGTCAGGAAATAGCCGACCGCCTCATTGACCGCGCCGACGACCGCGCGGCCGAAGACAACCGGGTCCTTGTCCGTATAGAAAGGATCGTGGAGCAGGGCATGCCTGACCTCCTCCGCGACCGCGTCGGCGAAGCGGGCCTGGAGGTCGTGCCGCACCTCGTCCACGCCCGCCGACAGCCCGATCGACTCCACGATCAACAGCCGCGCCACCGCCGACCGCTCAAAGCACGAGCGCACAAAACGAGAGATGCCGAGGCGCAGCCGCTCGCGGTGGTTGTGGCCGGTCGCAGCCTCGGTCAGCACAGCGTGGATGAGCGCACCGCCTTCGGCGCTCAGCAGCTCGCGAAAGCAGTCCTCTTTCGACGCGAAGAACTCATAGAACGCTGACTTGGAAGCCTTCGCGCGCGCCACGATCTCTTCCACCGACGTCATGTTGTAGCCACGGGTCGCGAACAGAAACAGGGCAGCCACGGCGATCCGCTCTCGACGTCGCCCTACACGAGCGTCCTTGCGTTGCTGGGCGCCGGACGGGGCAGCAACCGCCACGGCTAGTCGCGGGCGAGCGCGCGGGAGATGACCAGGCGCTGGATCTCGCTCGTACCCTCGAACAGGGTGTAGATCTTGGCGTCGCGGTGCCACTTCTCGACGGGGAAATCCCGGATGTAGCCGTAGCCACCGCAGATCTGGATCGCCTGCTCGGTGACCTTGACCGCCACCTCGCCGGCCTTCAGCTTCGCCATCGAGCCCTCGGCTTTCTTGAACTCTCCCCCATTGCGACCCTCCCAAAGCGCGTGCCAGATCAGGGCGCGCGTGGCCTCGATCTCCGTCGCCATGTCGGCGAGCATGAACGCGATCGCCTCGTTCTCGATCAGCGCCTTGCCGAACTGTTTGCGCTGCTTTGCGTACTGGAGGGCGAACTCGAAGGCGGCGCGCGCGATGCCGAGCGCCTGCGCGCCGACGATGGGTCGGGACAGCTCGAACGTCTTCAGCGCCACCGACGAGCGCTGGTGTGTCCCCTCACGCGCGCGAGCGAGCCGGGCCTCGAGCTTCTCGACGCCACCTAGGACGTTCTCCAACGGCACCGTGCAGTCCTCGAGCAGCACCTCGGCTGTGTGCGAGGCGCGGATGCCCATCTTCTTTTCCTTCTTGCCCTGGCTCAGGCCTTTGGTGCCGGGCGGGACGACGAAGCTGGCCTGCCCGCGCGTGCCGAGCTCGGGCTCGACAGCCGCCACCACCACGTGCACGTCGGCGATGCCGCCGTTGGTGATGAAGATCTTCTGGCCGTTGATCACCCAGTCGCCGTTGTGGCGCACGGCGCGCGTCTTCATCGACGACACGTCGGACCCCGCTTCGGGCTCGGTGACGGCGAACGCACCGAGCGCGGGCTTCTCAACCGTGCCGAAGCAGGCCGGGATCCAGGTCGCGATCTGCTCCGGGGTGCCCTGCGAGAAGATGGCCGCGATGGGCAGGCCGGTGCCCTGGATGGCGAGCGCGATGCCGGCGCAGCCCCAGGTCAGCTCCTCCGCGACCAGCGCGGGCATGATCCCCGTGGTGTCGGCATACGTCTGCTGCAGGAAATCGACGCCGTAGAGCCCCACCTCGGCGGCCTTCTTGACAACCGGCCACGGGAACTCCTCCGACTCGTCGTACTGGTGCGCCACAGGGCGAATCTCTTTCTCGCTGAAGGCGTGCACCCAGTCCCTGATCTCGCGCTGCTCGTCGCTTAGCTCGAACGAAACCATTTCCCTCTTGGCTCCTAGGTCAATAACGTTTCAGTACTCGTACGTACCGTTTCTGAGCAAGGACGCTACGCCGCAGCGCGTCATCGTGTCAATACGTTTAGCGAGGCGGCGGCGCGGCCGCGGGCCGACGGGCACGCCTGAGGGCTCCCCAGGCGATCCGCCAGGCGCTGAAGATCAGGAACGCGCCCCAAACGCGGGCGAGCACATGCCCCGGGACCTGAATCGCGAGCACGGCGCCGAGGATCGCGCCGACGACCCCTCCCCCACCCATCCAGATCGCCGCCTCGAGCAAGACGTTGCCTTCCCGGATGTGCGTGATCCCGCCCACCAGCGCGGTGGGAACGATCGCCGCCAGCGACGTGCCCTGCGCCAGCGGCTGGGGGAATCGGAAGCCGATGGTCATGATGGGCACGAAGGCGAGCCCGCCGCCGATGCCGATGAATCCGCTGAGGAGCCCGGCGACCAGGCCGCTGAGCACCGCCAGCGCGTCGCTCCAGCTCACGGAAACACCAGCTCCTTGAGCCCGGCGGCCAGCATCAGCGCACCGACCACAAGCTTCAGCTCGCGATCGGGGACACGGTTCAAGAGTCGCGCCCCGGAGTAGGCGCCGACCACGCTGCCGATGATGAGAAAGAACGCGAAGTGGAGGTCGACCTGGGGACGTGCCTGCACGAAGAGGTAGATCGGCAGCGCCGCGATCGAGATCGGGATGATCGCGACCAGGGAGTTGGCGTTGGCGTGCCGCTGGCTGACGCCAAGCCACATCACCTGTAGCGGGATCATCACGAACCCGCCGCCGACGCCCAGAAGACCGCCGAGAAAACCTCCCAGGAACCCGATCGCCGCGAAATGCGGGCGGCGCCTGGGCTCCGGAGTCTCTATTCGGGGGCCTTGGTCGGCGGTTCGGGCTGGGTGGTCAAAACCGAGTGGTGGCGGAACTGCACGTTCGCCGCCGGCGGACCACCTGGCAGCTTGGCCTTCTTCTTCTTTTTGACCTCGCGTCCCTGCTTGTTGCGTCCTTTAGCCATGGGCTCCAGTTTCTATGACTTGGGCCAGTTCGCGCAAGAAGGATTCGACGTCGGTCACGAGCCCGATCGACTGCCAGCTCCCGCGGTCCGCGAGCTTGGTCACCACCGCCGGGTTGATGTCGACGCACACGGTGCGCACCCCGGCGGGCAGCATGTTGCCGGTCGCGATGGAGTGCAGCATGGTGGAGAGCATCAGCGCCATGCGCACGCCAGGCAGGGCTTTGCGCATGCGCCTCTGCGCCTCGACGGCGTCCGTGATCACGTCGGGCAGCGGCCCATCGTCGCGAATCGAGCCCGCCAGGACGATCTCCACGCCATGGTCGATGGCCGCCTTCATGACGCCCGATTTGAGCTCTCCCCTCTCCACCATCTGTCGCAGTCCGCCCGCTGCGCGCACCCGGTTGATGGCACGCATGTGGTGCTCGTGTCCGTGCTCGATGGCGAGCCCGCTCTCGATGTTGATCCCGAGCGCAGTCCCAAACAGCGCCGACTCCACGTCGTGGACCGCGATCGCGTTGCCGGCGAACAGCACCTGCACGTAGCCCAGCTCGATCAGTCGCGAGAGGTGGCGCCCGGAGCCGGTATGCACCACGGCGGGCCCTGCCACCACCGCGATTCTGCCGCCCGTCTGCTGGATCTGCCGCATCTCGTTCGCGATCGCCGCGATCAGCAGCTTCTTCGGCTTCTCGGCCGACACCTCGCTGGCCATGAAGGTGAAGATCTCGGTCTGCCGCGAACGCTCGAGCGGGGTGACGCGAACGCCGCGATGCCCGACCACGACCTGCATGCCCGGCTTGGCATCCTGGAAGACGATGCAGCGGGCCCGACCCTCCTGCGGATCGACCGCGATCGCGCAGTCCATCTCGATGTCCTCGACGCCCACCCAGCTGCCGTCGACCAGGACCTCGGTGGGCAGGTTGCTCGTGGAGTAGAAGCCTTCTGGGAAGACGCCCTCGTGCGTCACCTTCTGGAGCTCGGCAGGCTGGTCCGACTCAGCGGTCGCGCCGAGCGCCTTCGCCTGGCGGACGATGCGGTCGAGCTGGTCTGCGGTCGATGCCACCACCTCCATGCGGCAGATCGAGGTGTCGGTCTTGTGCTGCCCGACCTTGAGCTCTTCGATGGTGAAGTTGCCCCCGAGGTCCATGACGAGGTCCATCACCTGGGGCAGGATCATCGAATCGATGATGTGACCGGTGAGCACGAGACGCGCCTTGTAGCGCTGCTCGCTCACCGCAGCGCCCCGGCGGCGGCGTTGATGTCTTCGCGCAGCTTGGCCGCCTCGTGCCAGGGCTTGTCCGCGTAGAGGATGCTGCGGCTCGCGGAGAGGAGGCACGAGGCCGGGTCTCCGTTCCAGGCGGCCTTGACCGAACCGACGAGGTCGCCGCCCTGGGCGCCGATGCCCGGGATCAGAAAGGGCAGGCTCGAGACCTTGCGCACTTCCGCGATCTCCGACGGGGCTGTCGCGCCGACGACGAGCCCCACGTTGCTGTTCACGTTGAGGCTTTCCGCCAGCTCTGCGACGTGGATGTAGAGCGGCCTGCCGCCCGATTCCAGGTGCTGGAGGTCAGCCGCTCCAGGGTTCGACGAACGGCAGACGATGTAGACCCCGCGATCGTCGTAGCGCGTGAACTCTTCGATGGAGTCGGTGCCAAGGTAGGGATTTATCGTCGTTGCGTCCATCGCCAGGGTCGCAAAGACGGTGAGCGCGTACGCGCGCATGGTATTGCCCATGTCGCCGCGCTTGGCGTCGAGCAGGAAGGGGGTGTCAGGCGCCTCATCTCGCAGCTCGAGCAGGGCCTTCCACCCATCCGGTCCGTACTGCTCCCAGAATCCGCTGTTGGGCTTGAAGCAGCACGCGAGCTCCTCGGTCGTGCGCACGACCTCGCGGCAGTGGCGCAACGCTCCAGCGGCCCCGCCCTCGATGTGCTCCGGGTCGGGATCCAGACCCACGCACAGCAGGGTGTGCCGGTCCTGTGCGAGCATGCGCAGCCGTTCGAAGTAGCTCACGGGCAAGCTACATGCTATCTAGCATGATGTCGTGAGCCGGAAGCTCCGAGTCGCGCTGGCGCAGGTCAACCCGACGGTCGGCGACCTCGACGGCAACGCACGCCTCATCACCGAATGGATCGGTCGTGCGCGTGGCCAGGGCGCCGACCTCGTCTGCTTTCCCGAACTGGCGCTGACGGGCTACCCGCCAGAGGACCTGGTGCTCAAGCCGGGATTCGTGCGCGACAACATGCGCCACCTCGAGGCGATTGCGAAAGCGACCAAAGACATCTCCGCCGTGGTCGGTTTCGTGCACGAGGACGGCGCCATCTTCAACGCCGCGGCTTTCATTCGCGACGGCCGGCTGCTGGCCGTGTACCACAAGGTTTTCCTTCCCAACTACGGCGTGTTCGACGAGCAGCGCTACTTCACGGTCGGCCACCGCTGCCCGATATTCGACCAGGCCGGCATCCGCATCGGTGTCACGGTGTGCGAGGACTGCTGGTATCCGGCGGGCCCGATGGCCTGGCAGGCCGAGTACGGCGCCGAGCTGCTGGTCAACATCAACGGTTCTCCGTACCACGCCGGCAAGCGCGCGCCGCGCGAGGACATGGTCGCGGGCCGCGCCATCGACTACGGGGCCTATGTCGCCTACGTGAACACCGTCGGCGGGCAGGACGAGCTTGTTTTCGACGGCAACAGCGTGATCTTCGATCCGCACGGCCGGGTGCTCGCGCGTGCGGTCTCGTTCCAGGAGGATCTGCTCGTCTGCGACATCGACGCCGGACCGGTGCCGTTTCACCGCCCGCTGGAAAAGATCCGCCATGAGGCCGAGGGAGCTTCGCGGCTGGAGCTCGAAGTGGCAGAGATCGCTGTGACGACAGGAGTGGATCAGGGGCACCCGCCGCTGACCCCACGCATCGAGGTGCCGCTCGAGGGGCCGGCGGAAATCTATGCCGCAGTGGTCCTTGGAGTCCGCGACTACATCCACAAGCAGCGCTTCGAGAAGGTCGTGGTGGGATTATCGGGCGGCGTCGATTCGGCGCTGACTGCGGCGGTGGCGGCAGACGCGCTCGGGCCCCAAAACGTCATCGGGGTCCGTATGCCGTCGCGCTTCACGTCGCCGGAGAGCGTGGAAGACGCCGGGCTGGTCGCGGAGTCGCTTGGCATCCAGCTGTTGGACTTCCCCATCGAGCCCGCGCACGCCGCCTTCGAGCACATCCTGGCAGGAGCGTTCGAAGGCACAAAGCCGGGCGTGGCGGAAGAGAACATCCAGTCGAGGATCCGCAGCATCATCCTGCACGCGCTGTCGAACAAGTTCGGCTACATCGTGCTCACCACCGGCAACAAGTCGGAGATCGCCACCGGCTACTGCACGCTCTACGGCGACATGGCCGGCGGCTTTGCGGTCCTGAAGGACATCACCAAGACCACCGTCTACGAGCTCGGCCGCTATCGCAACTCGCTGAGCCCCGCAATCCCGGAGCGTGTTCTGACTAAGGCTCCCTCGGCGGAGCTGAAGCCCGGTCAGAAGGATTCAGACAGCCTGCCGCCCTACGAGGAGCTCGACCCTATCCTCCGCGGCTACGTCGAGGAGGACCTGACGCCCGAGGAGCTGGTCGCCGCGGGAAATCGCCCGGAGACGGTGGCGCGGGTTATCCAGCTCGTCGACCGGAGCGAGTACAAGCGGCGCCAGGCGCCGCCCGGGGTGAAGATCACGCCGCGCGCCTTTGGCCGCGACCGGCGGATGCCGATCACCAACCGGTACACGCCGAACGGCGCCCGACCTGCGGATTAGCCGGCGCTCTAGGCATAATCAATCCCGATAGCAGCTATAGATAGGAGCTATATGGCGGGTTCGTATGACGTTGTGATCGTGGGTGGCGGCCCCGGCGGCTACGTTGCGGCGCTGAGGGCGTCGCAGCTGGGAGCCAAAACCGCGGTCATCGAAAAGGATCGGCTGGGCGGGACCTGCCTGGTGCGCGGCTGCATCCCGACCAAGGCCCTTCTGCAGTCGTCGGAGGTCTACAACCTGGTCAAGGGCGGCGCCGACTTCGGCCTTGTCACCGACGGTGTCGGTTTCGACTGGGCGGTGGCGCAGAAGCGGAAGACGGCGGTCGTCGATCAGCTCGTCAAGGGCGTGGAAGGACTGCTCAAGGCAGGCGGTGTGACCATCGTCCGAGGCGCGGCTCGATTTGCCGAGGCGGGCGTGCTCGACGTCGCGGGTGAGCGAGTGCAGGCGAAGGACATCGTCGTCGCCACCGGGTCGGCGGTGTCCCGCATCCCGCTGAAGGGCGTTGAGCTGACCATCGACTCCGACGCCATCCTCGAGCTCAAAGAAATTCCCGCCCGGCTGGCCGTGATCGGAGGCGGGGTGGTCGGAATGGAGTTCGCCGCCATGTTTGCGGCGCTCGGCAGCAAGATCACCGTGCTCGAGATGCTGCCCCAGGTCCTGCCCATGGTCGACGCCGACCTCGTGAGCGTCTACACCAAGCACCTCGCAGGCCTCGGCGCGGAGGTGCACACCAACAGCAAGGTCGCTGAGGTCGCGAGGGCGAAGGGCGGCCTGCAGGTGCGCTTCTCCGAGGGGAGCGAGGGGGGCGCGGTCGACGCAGACCAGGTGCTGCTCGCAGTGGGCAGGAGCCCGTACACCACGGGACTGGATGTTGAAGCTGCCGGCGTCAAGCTCGAGCGCGGAAGAGTCGTCGTCGACGAGCAGCTGCGCACGACGGGGCGCGGAGTGTGGGCGATCGGCGACGTGATCGGCGGCATCATGCTGGCGCACGTCGCCTCGTACGAAGGCATCTGTGCCGTCGAGAACATCGCAGGGCATGGGAGCCGGACACCCGACTACCACGCCGCGCCAAACTGCATCTACACAGACCCTGAGATCGCGCATGTCGGATTGGGCGAGAAGGAGGCGAGGGAGCGCGGGATCGAGGTCAAGGTGGGCCGCTTCCCGTTTGCCGCTTCGGGACGCGCGCTCACGCTCGGACAGAGCGAAGGCTTCGTCAAGGTCGTCGCCGACGCCCGAACGGGAGCGCTGCTGGGCGCCCACATCATCGGCCCCCGCGCCACCGACCTCATCGCCGAGGCCACCCTCGCGGTCCAGAACGGGCTCACCCTCGAGCAGCTCGACCTCACGATCCACGCCCATCCCACGCTGCCGGAGTCGCTCATGGAGGCGGCGCTGGCCGCGCAGGGCCGTGCGATCCATATTGCAAACCGGCGATCTGCCTCGGGTCAATCGAGCGCCCCCACCGGCCCGGACCGCCCTGCGGTCGGGGCCACCTCCCCATACCATGGGGAGGTGAAGCGGCAGATGGTAGCTCCCGTCAAGCCACCCTCCGCGCCGGTGCCCTCAGCCATCACGCCCAAGGCGCTGGAGCTGAAGAAGGAGAACCGCGACTTCCTGCTCGGCATCCATCGCAAGATGCAGCTCATCCGGCGGTTCGAGGAACGCGCGCAGGAGCAGTACACGAAGGCCAAGATCGGAGGCTACTGCCACCTCAACATCGGCGAGGAGGCGACGGTTGTCGGCGGCATCCTGCCGCTGAAGCGCGAGGACTACATCTTCACCAGCTATCGCGAGCACGGGCACGCGATCGCGCGCGGCATCGACCCGAAGGCGGTCATGGCCGAGCTCTTCGGCAAGGAGACCGGCACGTCGCACGGGCGGGGCGGATCGATGCACATGTTCGACGCCGGGCTGCGATTCCTCGGTGGGTACGGGATCGTCGGCGGGCACCTTCCTCTTGCCGCCGGCGGCGGATGGGCGGTGAAGCAGAAGAAGGAGACGGATGTTGTCATGTGCCTGTTCGGCGATGGGGCGACGAACATCGGGGCGTTCCACGAGTCGCTCAACTTCACCAAAGTTTTCAAGCTGCCCGTGGTGTGGTTCTGCGTCAACAACCGCTATGGCATGGGCACTCCCGTCGAAGCCGCATCAGCGGTGGCGGACATCTACAAGAAGGCGTGCGCGTACGACATGGAGTCGATCCAGATCGACGGCATGAATGTCCGCGAGGTGATGCTGAAGACGAGCGAGATCATTGAGAAGACTCGCGCTGACTCCGAGCCTCGATTTGTCGAGGCGCTTTGCTACCGTTTCAAGGGCCACTCGGTTGTCGACCCCGACAAGTACCGCTCCAACGAGGACAAGGAGAAGTGGCGCAAGGCCGATCCCATCGTCGCCTTCGAGCTCGAGCTGGAGAAGGCAGGCCTGGCCGACGAGGAGTACTTCAAGTCAGTCCGCCAGGAGGTCGACGCGGAGGTCCAGGAGATCATCAAGTTCGCCGATGAGAGCCCCGATCCCAAGCCTGACGAGCTCTATCGCTACGTCTACGCCGGTGAGTGGGAAGACCGGCCCGAGCTCCGCGGGGACCCTCTCTAGTGGCCGCGGAAGAGAAGCTCTACCGCGTAGCGCTGCGCGAGGCGCTCGCTGAGGAGATGGAGCGCGACGATTCGGTGTATCTCATCGGCGAGGACATCGGCAAGTTCGGCGGTGCCTACCGCGTGACGGATGGCCTGCTCGACCGCTTCGGTCCCACCCGGGTCGTGGACGCGCCGATCGCCGAGGAGGTGATCGTCGGCAGCGCCATCGGAGCGGCGATGCTCGGATTGCGCCCGGTGGTCGAGATGATGACCATCAACTTCTCGCTGGTCGCTTACGACCAGATCGTCAACAACGCGGCGAAGATCCGCTACATGTTCGGCGGCGAGGCCAAGGTGCCGATGGTGATCCGCATGCCGGGCGGAGCCGGTCACCAGCTGTCGGCCCAGCACTCGCACAGCCTCGAGGTGCTGTACGGCCTGATCCCTGGCTTGATCGTGGTGGCTCCCACCACTCCCGAGGATGCGAAGGGGATGCTCAAGTCCGCGATCCGGACGGACAACCCTGTGATGTTCCTCGAGTCGATGAGCCTCTACAACGTGCGCGGCATGGTTCCCGACGGTGACTACACGACTCCCATCGGCGTTGCCGCCGTGCGGCGGAAGGGCTCGGACCTGACGATCGTCGGCGTCTCACGCATGGCTGTGCTGGCCACCGAAGCCGCGAAGCAGCTGGAAGAGGAAGACATCGACGCCGAGGTCATCGACCTGCGGTCGATCCGGCCCATCGACTGGCCACCGATAGTCGAATCGGTGCGGCGGACCAGCCGGTGCCTCGTCGTCGAGGAGGGCTGGGCCACGTACGGCGTCACCGCCGAGCTTGCGGCGGGTGTGCAGGAGCGGTGCTTTGACTACCTCGACGCACCGGTGAGGCGGCTGGGCGGAGCACAGGTGCCGATGCCCTACAGCCTTCCGCTCGAGAAGGCTTCGATTCCGACGAGCGAGGACATCAAAAAGCTCGCGCGCCAGGTGGTCGGCAAGAAGGTCGAGGCCTGATCGCGAATGCCTGACGTAGAGGTTATGAGAGGAAACCCAGATGGTTTCCTCTCATCGCGGCGTCGGCAAAGCCGACCCCGCGGCAAGCCGCGGGGCAAGCGCCGCTGCTCTCCTTCCGAGGAAATGTAGATGCCTGACGTAAACATGCCCAAGCTCTCCGACACGATGGAGGAGGGCACGATCGTCGAGTGGAAGAAGAAGTCCGGCGACACCGTCAAGAGGGGCGAGGTCCTCGCCGAGGTCGAGTCGGACAAGGCCACGTTCGACCTCGAGTCGGAGGCCGACGGCGTGCTCGACATCATCGTCGAGCAAGGCGTGCCGGCCAAGATCGGGGCGCCTATCGCGCGCATCGGGGCGGCAGGCGAGGCGGCGAAACCTCAAGAGGCAAAACCGGAGAAACCGAAGGCCGAGCCGGCGAAAGCCGCACCGCCCAGGGCCGAAGTCGCTGAAGAGTCCTCGCCTCCCCCAAAATCCGAGCCGGAAGGGGCCCCCGCGCGGCGTGACAGCGACGGTGCGGCTACGGTCGATGTGAAGGCGTCACCGCTGGCCAGGCGGCTCGCGGCGGAGATGGGGGTCGACATCGCGAACCTCAAAGGCAGCGGGCCGGAGGGGCGAATCGTCAAGGAGGACGTGGTCGCCGCCGCCGGCAGCAAGCCTGGCCTCCCCGCAATGCGGGGAGGTCGCCGCGAAGCGGCGGGTGGGGCCGCACCGCCGCCCACTGGCCCTCAGGTGGAAGTCGTCGAACCCAACCGCATGCAGGCGACGATCGCCCGCCGCATGGTCGAAGCGAAGACCACCGTCCCCAACTTCAACGTCACTGTCGAGGCGCGGGTCGACCTCGCCGTCAGCATGCGGCAGCAGCTGAAGGACTCGGTGCCGGGCGCTGAGAAGGTGACCATGACGGACTTCCTGGTGCGCGCGTGCGCCGTGGCGCTGCGCAAGTTTCCCGAGGTCAACAGCTCGTGGGTGGACGGAAAGTTTCAGCGCAAGCGCGCCATCAGCATCGGCCTCGCGGTGGCGCCATCGCAGGGCATGGGGCTGCTCGTCCCCGTCGTCCATGACGCGGACAGAAAGGACATCGTCCAGATCTCGATCGAGTCCCGGCAGGTGATTGAGCGCGCGCGCTCAGGGCGGCCGGCCGAGGGCGATTTGAGCGGCGCCACCTTCTCCATCTCGAACCTCGGCATGTACGGCGTCGACGAGTTCGTCGCCATCATCAACCCACCCGAAGCAGCGATCCTGGCCGTCGGTGCGATCAAGGATGTGCCCGTCGTCGAGGATGGCCGCATCGTTCCGGGCAAGGTGATGCGCATGACGCTCTCGGTCGACCATCGCGTCTTCTACGGCGCGACCGCAGCGCAGTTCATGGCCGAGGTCAAGCGCCTGATCGAAAACCCCGTCACGCTGGTCGTACCGCCGACGCAATGACCCCTGGAGATCGCTGATTCAGCTCGCAGGCGGCAGCGACAGATGCACGCGCAAATTTCCGGTGGCGTCGAAGTCCGCCCACAGCCGGCCGCTCATCGCAGACGCCAGCTCGCGCGAGATCGCCAGGCCGAGCCCGACTCCCCCGGCCGCCGCCGAGCGAGAAGGATCGGCTCTGTAGAAGCGCTCGAACATGCGATCCGGGTCGGGGCGATGTACACCTGCGGGGTTAGAAACCACCGTCTCCACTGACGAGCCGGTTGCGGCCGAGACCATGACCGTCGAGCCCTCGGGAGCGTACTTGACGGCGTTGTCGAGCAGGTTGTCGAGGATCTGATGCAGTCGCTCGGCGTCGGCCGACACCGGCGGGATGTCCGGCTGCACAGCGAGCTTCAGCGTCAGGTCGCGCGCATTCGCGCGCGGCCGTACGATCTCCAGCTCCTGCTGCAGCTGGCCGCCAAGGTCGACTGCGGTGATGTGCATCGAGATGGTGCCCGCCTCGACCCGCGCCAGGTCGAGCAGCTCCTGGGCCATGCGCAGCACGCGCTCCGACTCTTCGTGCACCACGGTTGCCGCTCGCTTTCGTTCTGCCTCGGTCTTCAGGCTGCCGTCGATCAAGGCCTGGCTGAACCCGATCAGGCTCGTGAGCGGCGTCTTCAGCTCATGGGACACATTGGCCAGGAACTCGCGCTGGACACCGCGCGCCCGCTCCACAGCCTCCGCCATGCGGTCGAATGCGGCGCCCAGCTTGCCGATCTCATCCGGGCCGCGGATGCCCACACGGCGTGAATAGCGTCCGGCGGCGATGTCCTGAGCTGCAGCCGCGAGCTGCCCGAGCGGCTGCGTCAGCGAGCGGCTGACCAGCAGCACCAGCACCATCGCCACCAGCAGAGCAGCCCCGCCGGCGATCAGAAGCCGTGGCACCAGCTCACTCGCAGCAGCCGCGGCGACCGAGGTGAGTGGCATGGCGAGAACGACGTAGGCCGCGCCCAGAGGATCGCGCACGGGTGCGATCTGAGTCGCGGCGGCCAGGTACGTCTGTCCCTGAAGCGTCGTGCGCGCCTCGCCGACGTTGGCGACCCGCTTTGATGCCTCAACGGAGATTGCCTGGCCGATCGTTTCCTGGCTTCCGCTGTCGAAAACGATCCGCCGCTGCTTGTCGAGCAGCAGCAGGCGATCGGCGTTGAGCGTCGGCGCCAGCGAAGCCAGGCGGCCTTGATATTCCGACGGGTCTGCGAGCCGGCATGTGGCCGCGCCCTGCCCCGTGGGCGCGTTCGGACGGATCAGGCACTGCTGATGCAGCACAAGGGGGCGCGCGGCCACGAGGGCGCGGTCCAGCTGCACCTGCGCGGTCTCGACCTCGAGGTCGCGAATCAGAAGCCATGTCAGGGCGCCGCTCAGCAGCAGGCTCACGGCGACGATGCCGGCGGCGGCGGCCAGGAGCCGGAAACGAAGAGTCAGGTCCCCGCCAGCTCCAATCGATACCCCACACCCCACACGGTCTGGATGCTCGGGTCGGAGATGGTGGCGGCGGCGAGCTTCTCGCGCAGCTGCTGGACGTGGACGTCCACGGTTCTCGTGTAGCCGGGAAAGTCGTAGCCCCATACGAGGTCGAGGAGCTCGCTGCGCTGGAAAACGCGGCCCGGGTGCCGCGCCAGCAGGGCCAGCAGGTCGAACTCCTTGGGCCGCAGCTGCACTTTCGCCTTGCCGTGCCGCACCTCGTGCCGCTCGATGTCCACTTCCAGCCTCCCAGCCCGGATGAGCTTCGGCTGGTCCGGCTCGATGCGCGCTCGCCGGAGAAGGGCCTTCGCGCGAGCGACCAGCTCTTGGGGATGAAACGGCTTGGTCAGGTAGTCGTCGGCGCCCACCTCGAGACCGACCACCTTGTCGGTCACCTCATCGCGAGCGGTGAGCATGAGGATCGGCACCTGGCTCTGCTTGCGGATCTCTTTGCAGACTGTCAAGCCATCCAGGCCGGGCAGCATGATGTCGAGCACCACGAGGTCAGGCTTCAGCTGCCCGAAACGGGCGAGTGCCACCGAGCCATCCCCCACCCCCTCCACCTCGTAGCCCTCCCGCGACAGGTACAGGCGCGCGAGCTCGACGATATGGCGCTCGTCGTCGACCACGAGGACTTTGAAGCTCACCGGGGCCATACCATCAATACATCACCGCCGCGTCAGGGGCCTGTCGGCGGATGGTGATGAAAATGTAAACGCGCACTCACCTCCCCACCCTGTAGGGAGGTCGGCGCGCCCGCGGAGCGGGCCCGCCGGGTGGGGCCGCTCGCCGGTCGGACTCACCTCCCCACCCTGTGGGGAGGTCGGCGCGCCCGCGAAGCGGGCCCGCCGGGTGGGGCCGCTCGCCGGTCGCACCGTCGGCGCCTCGCTGGAAGCCTGCGTCGCGTACCCCAGCTTGAGCCGCCGGCCCTTGTAGCTGGGCGGCGGATGGTCGAGGAAAGCCTGGCGGAGCACGCGGTTGAGCTCGTTCGGCGGCATCTTGATCCTCCGCTGGCCCACCACTTCCAGGGCCGCCGGTATGACCGATTCGATCCCCTCCGTGGTCCGCGCGGAGACGGTCACGATGGGCGCGAAGGGCGCGAACTTGAAGGTCCGCGCGAGCTCCTTGCGCCAGTGGGCCGGGCGGCGCTGCGCCGGCTCGACGAGGTCGATCTTGTTGACCACGATGACCAGACCCTTACCTGCCTCCAGCGCGTAGCCCGCAACGTGCTGGTCCTGGGCGAGTACCCCGGACGAAGCGTCGATGACGAGCAGGACCGCGTCGCCGCGCTCCATCGCGCTGATCCCTCGAAGGAGGCTGTATCGCTCCAGACGATCACGGTGTGCCGACTTGCGCCGGATGCCTGCGGTGTCGACCAGCACGACGGGTACCCCGTCGAAGATCAGCTCGGTGTCGACCGGGTCCCGGGTCGTGCCTGGCGTGGCGCTCACCAGCGCTCGCTCGTCTCCCAGCAATGCATTCAACAGCGATGACTTGCCAACGTTGGGCCGGCCCATGATCGCAAGCCGGTCTGCGGCCGTCTCGTCCCGTATCTCGACCTCGGCCGGCGGCAGCGCCTCGACGACCCGATCGAGGAAGTCGCCGATGCCGAGGCCGTGCTGCGCCGAGATCAGATGGGGCGCGTCGAAGCCCAGCTCGAGGATCTCGTGCGCCAGGCTGCGCTCGCTCGAGCCCTCCGCCTTGTTGGCGGCAACGAGGACGCGGCGGCCCGACCGGCGCAGCAGGCGCGCGATGTCACGATCCACCGGCGTGAGCCCCTCGCGCACGTCCAGCAGCAGCACGATCACCCGCGCCTCTTCGATCGCGATCTTCGTCTGCCCCTCGATCGCCGCCCGCGAGGTGTCCTTGGCGCTGTCCAGATCCAGGCCGGCGGTGTCGACGATCGTGAACTCGCGCCCGCGCCAGTCCGCAACCCCATAGAGCCGGTCGCGGGTCAGGCCCGACTCGGGGTCGACGATCGCCTTTCGATAGCCGAGGATTCGGTTGAAGAGCGTCGACTTGCCGACGTTCGGCCGGCCGACGATGGCGACGATCGGGCGCGACATCTGTCAATTAGAGATCAGCGGGCTGGGGCAGCGCGCCAGAGGGCTGCTGCTGCGAGGACGCTGAGCGCGGCGCCGAACCCCAGCGCCGCCACGGGGCTGACGAAAGTCCACAGCGCGCCGGCGGCGACGCTCGAGGCAAGGTCGCCGGCGCCGTTGATCCCGTTTAGGATCCCGAAGGCCGTGCCGAGCCGGCGTTCGTCGACCAGCGAGCTCGCCAGCGAGCCCTCAACCGAGCTGACGACGGGGTTCTGTGCCCCCAGGAACACGGCCATGGGCGCGACCGCAAGCCAGCCGTGACCGGCCAGACCGACGACGCAGGCCACCGCGAAGGTGAGGTAGGCAGAGGCGAGCACAGGCACTTTGCCGATCCTGTCGGCCAGCCAGCCGCCCGGGAACGAGATCGCGGCCCCGACTGCGTTGTGAAAGAGGTAGAACGCGACGGCTCCAGAGACGGCCGCCGCCTCGCCCAGCTCGGGCCGCAGCATCTGCGCCGCACGCAGCGTGAAAAAGGCGCTGGCGAAGTTCCCGACGCCGAACACCGCAACGGGAGCCATCAGCCGCCAGAATGTCGGCGGCAGGGGACCAGGCGGCGCTTCCGGCTTCACGGTTTGCCGACGAGGATCGCGCGTCACGATCGCGAAGAGGGTTACGCACAGGATGCCCGGAATCAGCGCGATGGCAAATACCGTGCGGAAACCGTGGCCGGTGGCGAGGAGCAGGAATGCAATTGCCGGGCCGAGCAGCGCACCGGCTGTGTCGAGAGCTTCGTGAAAGCCAAAAGCCTTGCCTAGGTCCTCTTTGCGGACAGACCCGGCGAGCATCGCCGAGCGGATTGGCTGACGCAGGCCACGGCCCATCCACGCCAGCGCACGCGCGACCAGGACCTGGGGCCAGCTGCCCACTGCGATCAACAGACCCAGGGCGAAAACCGTCGTGCCGTACCCACCGGCCGCGAGCCGCTTGCGCCAGGCGATGCGATCGCTGTACCAACCGCTCCACAGCTTCACCAGTGCCGAGGAACCGTCGGCGACTCCCTCGACCACGCCGACGGCGATCACCGGCGCACCCAGTCCCGCGGTGATGAAGAGCGGGAGCACCGCGAACACCATCTCGTAATTGGCGTCGGCGGCCAGGTCCGCAACCCCGATGCCGACGACGTTGCGATTGAGCCATCGCGCCCGAAGGCCGCCGGGCGGGGCGCTGGTCTCGCTCAGATGATTTCGAGCGGTTCCGGGCGGAAGGGGCCGCCATCCTTGTCGGCGACGAAAGCGTTGGCGTCAGCTGCGTTCCCCTGTTCGACCGCCACGATCAGGTAAACGTAGCCCGCCCAAGCGCGCTCGGTGTCGAAGCGCGATGCCTGCGCTGGATGATCGGGATGGCTGTGGTAGTAGCCCACGATGTCGAGGCCGGCCGCGTCGGCCTCGCGCTGGATGCGGATGTGGTCGCGCGGATCGATCTCGTACCGGTCGCGTGCGTGCTCGATGACGATGTTGCGCGCTCGCCGCGCCGCGCTCACGGTGCGATCTCCCTGAGGGCCCAGCATGATGCCGCAGATCTCGTGGGGATAGCCTTCGGCGCCGTGAGCCTCGATGGCGTCGAGAGCCGCGCGCGAGATCTTCACCGGATCCGGGCGCCGTAAAGGCCGGTCGAGAGGTAGCGGTCGCCCGAATCGGGGAACACCGTGACGATCACCCCCTCCCCCACCGTTTCGCCCAGCCGGCGCACCGCCCAAAGCACCGCGCCGCTGGAGTGCCCGACCAGGAGTCCCTCCGTGCGCGCCACGGCGCGAGCGAAGTCGTAGGCGGGCTCGGTCGGGCAGCCCCACACCTCGTCGGCAACGCTCGGATCCCAGATCTTGGGCACGATGGCGGTCGGTAGGTGCTTCAGGCCTTCCAGGCCGTGGAAAGAGTCCTCTGGCTGGACCGCGATGGTGCGGATCGATGGATCGTGCTCCTTGAGGCGCCGCGACGTGCCGACGAACGTGCCCGTCGTGCCGAGGCCGGCGACGAAGTGCGTGATCCGCCCTGACATCTGCGCCAGGATCTCCACCGCCGTGCCTTCGTAGTGGGCCCGCACATTGGCAGGGTTGGAGTACTGGTCCGGATAGAAGTAGCGGTTCGGTTCTGCGCCCACCAGCTCTCGGACCATGCGGATAGCGCCGTCGGAGCCTTCGAGGGCGTCGCTGGACACGATCTCCGCGCCGTAAGCGCTCACCAACGCCTTGCGCTCGGCGCTGACGTTGCCCGGCATCACGAGCTTCACGCGATAGCCCTTGGCTGCGCCGACCATCGCGTAAGCGATGCCCGTGTTGCCGGAGGTGGAATCGATGATCGTTTTCTCCCGCGTGAGAGCGCCGCTGTGCTCCCCGTCCTCGATCATCGACAGCGCGGCGCGGTCCTTGACGGAGCCCCCTGGGTTGAACCATTCGGCCTTGGCGTAGACCTCGAGGCGCGGGAACTCGCGCTCGAACAGCCGCACCCGAAGAAGCGGCGTGTTGCCGATCAGCTTGGTGATGCCCGGGCTCACGGTTCGCTGCACTATGCCGACAAGGCTACGAGAGGAAGTGGGCGGCGAGAATGCCCGCCACCACGTAGATCGCCCCCAGCACATATCCGATCAACGATCGCCGGTAGACCGTGCCGCCCTCGGGCGCAAGTATGTTCAGGACTGCCTTGCCGATGAGAAGGCCGCCGCCGAGGATGGCGACGGTCGGCGAGCTGACCAGGACGCCGAGCATCAACACGCCACTGAAGATGAAGACTTCGACCAGCTGCAGCAGCGTGTACGCAGCCAATCAGTCGCTTAGGGCTTGCGAGAAGTCGGCGACGATGTCCTCAGCCGCCTCGATGCCGACCGAGACTCGAACCGTGCCCGACCCGACGCCGAGTTGGGCGCGCTCGGCGCGGCTGAGCCCGCGATGCGATGTGATCTCGGGATACGACACCGTCGTCTCAACGCCGCCCAGGCTGGCGGCGAACCGCACCATCTGAAAGCGCGACAGCATCCTTTGCACTGCGTCGCGTCCACCGATGAGGTCGAAAGCCATCATGCCGCCGGCGCCGGCCGGCATGAGCCGCCGAGCCACCTCGTACGCGGCTGAGCCTTCGAGCAAGGGGTGGTGCACTCGCTCGACCGAACGCACTGATTGCAGCGCTCGTGCCAGCGCTAGCGCGTTTTCGGAATGGCGGCGCATGCGCACGTCCAGGGTGCGCAGGCCTCGCAGAGCAAGCCACGCGTCGAACGGACCGAGCGTGCTGCCTGTCCTCACCGCGCGAGCTCGCGCGAAAGACATCGCCTCCCCACTCCCCACGACGACGCCGGCGACCAGGTCGGAGTGCCCGCCGATGTACTTGGTGGCGCTGTGCATGACCGCTGTCGCTCCGACCTCCAGCGGCCTGAAGAGGATCGGCGTCGCGAATGTGTTGTCGACCAGCAGCGGCACGCCTCGAGCGCGCGCCATCATCGCGATCGCCTCGACGTCAGGGAGCTTGCACAGCGGATTCGTGATCGTTTCGACGAGCACCAAACCCGCGCCCTCGACCGACCGCCGCACCGCCTCGAGGTCGCCCATGTCGACAAAATGCGTCTCGTAGCCTGCGGGCTCCAGGTCCTGGCGCAGAAGGGCGAGCGTCCCGCCGTAAAGCTCGCGCGTGGCAACGATCGTCACAGGACGCGGCGCCAGCGCCAGGATGGCGACGTGGAGGGCGGCCATGCCCGAAGCGGTGGCGACGCCTGCCTCGGCGCCTTCGAGCTCTGCGACAGCCAGCTCGAGCATCGTCCGGTTGCTGTTGGAGTTCCGGCCGTAGTAGTGCCCCGCGCGCTCCCCTCGTGCGACCGCGTCGTAGTCATCGAGGTCTGTGTACACGTGCACGGCCGCTGGGCTGAGGTCGGGGGCGAGCGGGCTTCGGGCGCTCAGCTCGCGGCCGGAATGCACCGTCCGCGATGCGTGCTTCACGGCAGGCTGGAACCCTGCGCGTAGTAGGCGCCCGGCCCGAGCTCGCGCTCTATCGCCAGCAGCCGGTTGTACTTGGCGACTCGCTCGGCGCGGGCCGGCGCGCCGGTCTTGATCATGCCTACGCCGGTGGCCACAGCCAGGTCGGCGATGGTGGTGTCTTCTGTCTCGCCCGAGCGGTGGGAGATGACGGCCGAGTAGCCTGCCGTCCGCGCGGTGTCGATGGCGTGCAGGGTCTCGGTCAAAGTGCCGATCTGGTTGACCTTGATCAGGATCGAGTTCGCAACCCCCAGCTCGATTCCTCTCTCCAGGCGGCTGACGTTGGTGACGAAAAGGTCGTCTCCCACGAGCTGCACGCGGCCGCCAAGGTCCTCCGTGAGCAGCTTCCAGCCATCCCAGTCGTCTTCGGCCATGCCGTCCTCGATGCTCACGATGGGGTAGCGCTCGAGCCAGCTCTTGTATAGGTCGACGAGCTGCCGGGCGCTGAGGGCCAATCCCTCGCCGGCCAACTTGTAGCTGCCGTTCTCGTACAGCTCGCTGGCGGCCACGTCGAGCGCCAGGGCGACCTGATCTCCGGGCTTGTAGCCCGCCTCCTGGATGGCCGTGACGATCAGCTTCAGCGCGTCCTCATTCGAAGGAAGGTCGGGCGCGAAGCCGCCCTCGTCCCCCACCCCCGTCGCCAGCTGCTGAGATTTCAGCACCCGCTTCAGCTCGTGATAGACCTCGGCAACCGCGCGGAGCCCCTCGGCGAATGAGGGAGCGCCGACCGGGCACACCATGAACTCCTGCAGGTCGACCGAGGTGTCCGCATGCGCGCCGCCGTTGAGGATGTTGGCCATCGGCAGCGGCAGGAGGTGGGCCTGGGCCCCGCCGAGGTAGCGGTAGAGCGGCACGTCGAGCTCCCTCGCCGCCGCGCGCGCCGCAGCCAGGGACACGCCGAGGATCGCATTGGCTCCGAGGCGTGACTTGTCGATGGTGCCGTCGAGTCCGATCAAGGCGGAGTCGAAGGCAGCCTGGTCCGAGATGTCCATGCCGACGACATGGGCGGCGATGGTGTTCTCGACGTTCGACACCGCCTTCAGGACACCCTTGCCCCCAAATCGACTGCCGTCGCCATCTCGCAGCTCGATGGCCTCGTGCTTGCCGGTCGAGGCGCCGGAAGGGACGATCGCGGTGGCGCTGCCGTTCTCGGTGAAGGCGGTGACGGAGATCGTTGGATTGCCGCGCGAGTCGAGCACCTCGAGCGCGCTCAGCCCCACCAGGCGAACCACGACGGGGAAGTCTAAGCGCTCAGGAGGGCCCCCACGGCCAGAAGGCGTAGTGCGGATGCGTGCTGAACCCGTAATTCAGCAGAACCGTTGCGTCGTCCAGGGAATGGCCGGTCGCGTTGAGAATGACCGCGATCAGGTGCCGCCCGCCGCGCGTGGCCGTGGCCACGATGCAGCCACCGGCGGCGTCGGTGAGGCCGGTCTTCAGGCCGGTAGCGCCTGGATACGTCCACAGCAGCCGGTTCAGGTTGTGCGGGTAAAAAGCCTTGTGCCCCGGCGTGGCTGCGATCGCCACATCCTTGACGCTGGCGATCGCGGCAATCTCCGGGTAGTACCTGTCAAGGTACCCAGCGGCGTGCGCAAGGTCGTGCGCGGACATGACGTGGCCAGCCGCGTCAAGCCCGCTTGGATTTGAGAAGTGGCTCGAGTTCAGGCCGATGCTCTTGGCCTTCTGGTTCATCTGCCGGATGAATCGATCACGCGGCACGATGCCCATCGCCAGCGCTTCCGCAGCATCGTTGCCGGAATCGAGGAAGAGGCCGTCGAGCAGCTCGCGAACCGTGAGGTGCTCGCCTGGCGACAGGCCCATGACGCTGGGGATGACCTTGGTTGCCTCTCGGGCCACGACCACAGGCCGATCAAGGGTTCCGGCATCATCGACCGCGACCATCGCGGTGATGAGCTTGGTCAGGCTGGCGGGAGCCCGTGGAGTTTCGGGATCTCTCGCCCAGAGGACGACGCGGGAATCCAGGTCGACCAGGTATGCAGCTTTGCCGTGAATCGGCAGCGCGGGCTGCGGGTTGGCCGCGAGCCACAGGTTTGAGAACTGGAAATGGTCGTAATCCGCGGCGTGCGGCGACGCGGTGTGCTGTGCTGTGAGATTGATCGCAGGAGCGCGGTTGGCAAGCAGAAAGCCGAAACCCACTCCACCGCTGACGAGAACGAAGAAAACGGCGAAGACGAGCATGCGATCACGCCGGCGCCGGCGTGATCCGCGCCTGCGTAAGGTTCCTGGTTCTGAGACGTGGACTGGAACGGTTGGAACTCCCTAGGGTGTTGTGCTCGGAGAGTTTATACAAGAGGACGCGCTCCCCCACCTGGCCTCCCCCTTCCACGGGGAGTCAGTAGCGACGTCCGGAGTACCTAGGGCGCGTGTCCGGCCGCGTACGGCAGTGGCGGCGGCATCTGCGGCACCGGCGAGGTCGTGGGCTCGCCGAGACGCGCTGCGAGCTGATCACTTGCCGCTTCCATCGTGGTCACCGTCACAGCGGCGTCGTTGGCGTTCATGAACACCGGCTGCCCGTAGTCGTAGATGCGAATCGGCTTCCACGTCGCGGCCACGAGCTTGGTGCCATCGAACGTGTAGGTCCCGATCACGCCTTCTCGCGTGTCCTCCGACCACATCTGGTCGAACACGAAGTTGCCGTGGGCATACGTGATCAGCTTGCCGTGGTACACCTCGACGCCCTGGTACCAGTGCGGATGGTTGCCGATCACGATGTCCGCGCCCCAATCGATCGAAGCGTGGCCGATGGCGACCGGGTCGTCGGGCGTCGGCACGCCTGGATCGGCCTTGGGCTGCCGCTCGTATTCCTTGCCCCAATGAAACTGGACGACGACGATGTCCGCCTGCTGGCGCGCTCGCGCGATCCCGGCTTTGAGAGCAGTTCTGTCTATCGCGCGGCCGACACCATTGAAGCCTATGAATCCGAACTTGATGCCTCGCACCTCGATCACCGCAACCGGGCCGAGTCCGCTGGTCAGAATGCCGCGCTGGTGCAGGAGCTTGTCGGTCAATGTCACGCCCTCGGCGCCGTAGTTCGTCAGGTGGTTGTTCGCCAGGTTCGCCACATCCGCGCCCATGTAGGTCAGCCCGTTGACGAAGCGAGGGTCGCCGCAGAAGGTGAAGCTCTCTTTCGCGCTGACGGGGCAGCCGGTGAAAAGCGGCGCCTCGAGATTGATGTAGGTGACATCAGCGTTCTTTGTGTAATCAGCCGTCCGCCTGAACGGCCACAGGTAGTCATGGCGCACAGCCGCGAAGTAGGCGACCCCGCGGGCGGGGATGACGTCACCGGTGATCAGAAGTGTGCGGATCCTCGTCGGGTCGACGGGCAGGTTGTACGCCGGGTGAAAGAGCTCCTGGAGGGTGAGCGCGGGCGGCCTGCCGGTGCGGTCGGCGAACGAGGGTTGGTCGGACCGGTCGAGCACCGGGCCGAGCACGGGTGCCACGCCGACCGGCGAGGTCTGCGCCACCGGCGCTGGGCTGTTGCTGCAAGCCACCATCAGGCACGCCGCCACCAGAGCCGCTAGCCTCACTTGTCGACCGGGAGCCCGGCCAGGATCTCCTCCATCGCGATCAGGCGCGCAACGTATGACCGCACCGGATCACCGAGGTCGCCAGCGGCACGAAACAGGACCTGGTTGCCCTCGGCACGGCGCGCCTTCAGCATCTCGGCATGCGTCGCGTCGAGAGAGCCGCGTCGCAGGACCGGCTCGACCATGCTCCCGAGCCAGGTGGCATAGAGCGCCACCTCTTGCAGTCGCGGGTCATCGCCGGTGGCCGGAAACGGACGGTGGACGTGCTCGTCCCACAACCGGCGCAGGCGGGCGACGTCTGGACTCAGGGCTCTCAAAGGGTGGTGGAGAGTTTAAGTGCCGCGCTTCGAAAGTAACTCAGGCCCCCGCCTTCAGTTGGGCCACCACCGCGTCCGCGACCTGGCTCGTGCCGACGGCGGTGGGATCGTCCCGCTGCTCCTTCAGGTCATAGGTCACGCTCTTGCCGAGAGCGATGACGTCGGCGATCGCGGTCTCGAGCGCGTTCGCGGCGTCGCTCTCCTCCAGGTGCCGCAGCATCAGCACGCCGGAGAGCATGACCGCCATCGGGTTGACCTTGTTCAAACCGGCGTACTTGGGCGCGCTCCCGTGGGTCGCCTCGAAGACGGCGCCGTTGGTGCCAATGTTCGCGCCCGGCGCGAGCCCGAGCCCGCCGATCATCCCGGCCCCGAGGTCGGAGATGATGTCGCCGTAGAGGTTCGGGCAGCACAGGATGTCGTACTCCTTGGGCCGCAGCACCAGCTGCATGCACATGTTGTCGACGATCCGATCCTCGAACTCGACGTCCTTGTTGCGCTCGGCCACCTGGCGCGCGACGAACAGGAACAGACCATCGGTGTGCTTCATGATGTTCGCCTTGTGGACGGCGGTGACCTTGTGCCGGTTGTTCTTGCGCGCGTAGTCGAATGCGAACTGGACGATGCGCTCCGACCCGCTCACCGATATGGGCTTGATGGACAGGCCGCTGTCGGGACGGATGCGCTTCTTCGTCAGACCTGAGATCTCGGTGATGAGGCGCTCCGCATCAGGCGTTCCACGCTCGAACTCGATGCCCGCATAGATGTCTTCGGTGTTCTCGCGCACGATCACGAAGTCGAGGTCGTCGCGCAGGTTGCGCGCGCCTTTGTAGGCCTTGACGGGGCGGACCAACGCGTACAGGTCGAGCTCCTGCCGCAGCGCGACGTTCACGCTCCGAAATCCAGACCCGATCGGGGTCGTGATCGGCCCCTTCAACGCGACCCTGTTCTTGCGGATCGAAGCGAGGACGTTTTCCGGCAGCGGCGTTCCGTGCTCCTTCATCGCGCCCTCACCGGCCTGCTGGACGTCCCAGTCGAACTGAACCCCAGTCGCTTCGAGCACGCGCACGGTTGCGTCGCAGATCTCAGGGCCGACGCCATCGCCGGGGACGAGGGTCACGGCGTGGCGAGCCAACTTAAGGTTGGCCTGCTGGTCTACTGTCGATTCTTGAAATAGTCGGCGTTGATCTTGATGTATTCGCGCCACTGCTCCGGGACCTCATCCTCTGGGAAGATGGCGTCCACGGGGCAGGGATCGACGCAAGCGCCGCAGTCGATGCACTCATCGGGATCGATGAAATACATCTCTGAGGCGTCATCGGTGTGAATACAGTCGACCGGGCACACCTCGACGCATGAGGCGTCTTTGACCCCTACACACGGCTGAACGATGACATAAGCCATGTGCCGCAAGGGTACCATGCACCCGTTATGCCGGAGAGCGAGCCGAAGCCGAAGCTGATCGAACTCGTTGCTCCTGGTGCAGGCCAGGGTTGGAAGGCCGTCTTGAGAAGCGGAAAGGCCGTCGTCATCCACGAGATCTCGGCGCCAGCCCCGGAAGCGGCGGCTGCACTGCCTCGGGTTCAGCGCCTGGCCGAGAACCGGCATCCTGCACTTTCCCCGGTGCTCGCATGGGGCACAGACCCGAACGGCATCTGGGTCGCCGTCGAGCCGAATGAAGGGACGCCGCTCGGAACGATCCTGTCCCGCGGTCCGCTCACTTCGCCTGCGGCTGCCGCGCTCGGCGCGGCGCTGCTGTCGGGAGTGTCAGCGCTTCACGAGTCCGGCATCGCGATGGGTGGGTTCAATGCCGCCGCTGTGCGCGTCACCGGGAATGGTGAGGTGCGGCTAAGCGGACACCCGGCTGCGGCCGTGCGTGGCGCGCCGTCGCAAAGCGACCTGCGCGCAGACGTTCGCTCGTGCGGCATGGCGATCTGCGCCGCATTCGGAGTCGACCCCGCCGGCGCCCCCGCACCACCGAACATCCCTCCTGGGCTCGTGGTCACGATGCGCTCGATGGCGAGCGGTGCCATGGGACCGGCCGCCGATCGTGCACAGGGGGCGCTGCGCGAGATGGCGTCGGCCCTGCTGGCCCCGGACCGCGCGACCGCGGCGGCGGCAGAGCTCGCGACTCGTGCGGGCGGCCGTGAGATGCCGTCGATCACGCCGTTCCTACCGAAAGAAGAGCAGGTGCAAGCACCCGCTCCCACGCAAGCACCAGCGCCTCAGCCTCAACAGTGGGGCCAGCCCCGGCAGGAGACCCCACCCCCAGCCCCGGCGTCCTACGAACCGCCTGCTCGCGCCCGCGAGACCTACGACCAGATACCGACACCGTATCAGCCGCCGGCGCCTGCCGCCCCCAAACCGCCCACTCCCGCCGTGCCATCGGCGGCTCCGATTCCCACCTGGGACGAGCCGGTACCGACTCCACCTGCCGCCCAGGAGTCTCCGCCCGCGCCGGCCCCCTACGAGCCGCCGGCGGCGGCCGCGCCTTCGCCCGCAGAAACGGGGGAGGCATTGCCTTGGGAGGTTCCCGCATCCCTGGCTCCGCCTCCGACGCCGGCTCCGTATGAACCGCCGGCGCCGAAGCCGGCGCAGTACGAACCACCCCCGGCGCCCAAAACCGAGGCCCCAGCTCCCGCACCGGCGGCTGACAAGCCGACATGGACGGCGATTCCAACCCCCGCCTGGACGCCGTCGCAACAGATCGAGGAAGAGCAGAAACCTGCCCCCCTGGAAACTGTTGCGGCGGCCGCTCCGGCTGCCGCCGCCGCCTCCTCGACCCAGGCTCCAATCCGAACGCCCGCCACCACGCCGATTCCCGAGCCGGAGCGCAAGCCCCCCGCGCCGCGAAGGCCTGTCCGCGACGAGCCCTCAGGCCGCCCGCCCTGGCTGATCCCGGCGATCGCCGCCATCGCGATCCTTCTCCTGTTGGGCGGCGGCACGGGTATCTTCCTGGCGAGCCGTGGCGGAAACCCAGGCGGAACTCCCACGGCTTCACCAAGCTCCAAGCCGTCTGCCAAGACCTCCCCCTCCCCGTCACAGACCGGCGGCCCACGCGCGGTCCCGACCTACGCCCCGGCCACTGCTCCACCAATCACGGGCGTTGCCTTCTGCACCAAAGGGAAGTGCGCCGACCCGTCGGCTGACACAAACTGCCGGTTGGGCTCGTCCTGCCGCGTGACAGTCGAGATCAAATTCTCTGCGGTGCAGCGATCAGACGTCGCATACGTGCTCAAGTTCTTCGACCGCTGCACCGGGACGACCACCGACCTGCCGGGAAACCACTTCACGCCTCCGGGCTTCACCACGGTCGACATCACAACGGCAAACGTCGCCCTGCCGAGCGGCGCGAAGTCGGCTGCCCTGGTCGCGGTGACGACCTCCCCCACCAGCGCCGCGTCGGCGCCCCTCATGCTGGGCGCCGATACCTGCTAGGCGGCGCGGCCGAAAACCCTCGACGAGGGATTCGGTGATCCAGGGGCGCCCTCCCGTGGCTGCGCCACGGGGACCCCAAAGGAAGTGACGAGCAGCGCAGCGAGCGCATCAAATCGATTCGTAAACGAGCAGCACATACCTCTGGGGTCCCCATGCCGAAGGCATGGGAGGGAGTGGGCCGCATGGGCGCCGAAGATCCGTCGAGGGCTTTTCCGGCCGAGCCGCTAGGCGGCCTCCACGGGTTCTTGGGCGCCGGATGACGCCAGGGCGGTGATGAACTCGATCGCGCTCTCGTAGCGGTCCTCGGGCACCTTGGCGAGCGCCTTGTGGAGGATGGCAGCGACCGGCTCTGGCAGATTCGGGTTGACCTCATGGGCTGGGGGCAGGGGGTCGTGGATCTGCGCCACGATCGTCGCTCCCGGCGTGGGGCCCTTGAAGGGGACCTGCCCACTGAGCATCTGGTAGGCGACGACCGCCAGCGAATAGAGATCGGCACGCGTGCCCGCCGCCTCGCCCGCGCACAGCTCAGGCGCCATGTATTCCGGCGTGCCCAGGACGGTCCCGCTGATGGTGACGGTGTCGGCCTCGAGCAGCTTGGCCAGGCCGAAGTCGGTCAGCACCGGGGTACCGTCCCCCAACAGCATGATGTTCGAGGGCTTGATGTCGCGGTGGAGGACACCCTGGCCGTGCGCGTAATCGAGAGCTGAGGCGATCGGCTCCAGCAGAGCCACCACCTCTTCCACCGCCACCGCCCCGTTCAGCCGTTCAGCCAGCGTCCCGCCGTCCATGAACTCGCTGACGATGTAGGGGATGCCGTTCTCCTCCCCGTAGGCGAAGACCGACAGGATGTTGAGGTGGCGCAGCTTTGCGACCGCCACAGCCTCGACCTGGAACCGAACGCGGTACTCCTTCTCCTCGGCGAAGAACTCGGGCAGCACCTTAATCGCCACGTGACGCGCAAGCGCTTCCTCATAGGCCTTGTAGACGGAGGCCATGCCCCCCCGACCGATCTGCTCGATGATCAGATATGGGCCGACCTGGGTCCCTGGGGCGAGGCTCATGCGCAACCGGCAGTATGCCCGCGGCGGGCGGACTGCGGTCCACTTTGGCGCGGCTGCGAACAGACGGCTGCCAGGGGGGCGGCACCCTGCATATACGTTCTTCCTTCCTTCCTTTGGATCGTGTCTTCGATCCTGCAAACAAAAATAACGCTCGACAGCCCCGATTTCGACTAATTAGCTCTGGAAAATCTTTGGCAGGCCCCTCCCACGTTAGGGGCAGGGAAACGGCGGACCGCGTGGGATAATCCGCCCGGTCACCCCAATCTCATGCCAGCATCGGACCTGCTTCGCGTCGCGATCATCGGCTTTGGTCACTGGGGACCGAACTACGCCCGAATTCTCTCCGGCACCCTGAGCGGTGCACGCCTTTGCGCGTGCGCTGAGCCTTCGGCCGGGAGACTGGCCGCATTCGAGCGTCAGTACCCAGCGGCGCGTGCCTACACCGACTTCAGGCGGCTGATTCGCGACGGGGACGTCGACGCCGTGATCGTGGCCACCCCGACCTCCACCCACCGCGACGTGGCCGTGGAGTGCTTGCAAGCCGGGCTGCACGTCCTGGTCGAGAAGCCGCTCGCGTCGACCGTGGCCGATGCCGAGGCTACAGCGGCGGCCGGGCGCGAGAGCGGGCGGACCTTGATGGTCGGGCACACCTTTCTCTTCAACCCGGCCGTGCGGGCGATCAAGAAGTACATCGACGACGGGCTGCTCGGCGAGATCCGCTACCTGTACTTCCAGCGGACCGGCCTCGGTCCAATCCGGGAGGACGTCAACGCGCTGTGGGACCTGGCCCCGCACGACCTGTCGATGCTTCGGTACTGGCTCAACGCGGACCCCACGGACCTGGTGGCCCGCGGCCAGGCGTACCTCAAGCCGGCCACCGAGGACGTCGTGTTCCTGACCTTGAGCTACCCCGACCAGGTTCTGGCCAGCGTCCACGTCAGCTGGCTCGACCCGGTCAAGGTGCGACGCATCACCGTCGTCGGCGACCACAAGATGGTCGTCTTCGACGACACACATGCCACCGAAAAGCTGCGGATCTACGACCGCGGCGCCGACTATCAGCCGCGAGGCGGCGGCTTCGGTGAGTTCATCGCCGCCGTCCGGGATGGCGACATCGTCATCCCGCGCCTCGAGCACACCGAGCCGCTGCGGGCGCAGCTCGAGCATTTCGTGGACTGCATCAGCTCCGGGAGCACGCCACTGACGTCGCCCGAGGACGGCGTCGCCATCGTCCGCGTCCTCGAGCGTGCGGAGCACGAGCTGCGCACGGCGACCCCGATTCGGAACCGCGCTTGATCTATCCGAACGTCGAGGTCGGCGCCGGCACCGTCATCCAGGAAGGCGCGATCGTTGGCGAACCTCCGCGAGGCGCCCAGCCTGGTGAGCTCAAAACGAGGATCGGCGCCGGCGGCATCGTCCGCTCGGGCACCGTCATCTACGCCGGAGCGGTCATCGGGGACCGGTTCTCCAGCGGCCACGGCGCTCTAATCCGTGAGGACAACGTGATCGGGGACGACTGCAGCGTCGGCACCAACGCTGTGCTCGAAGCCGGGAACCGGATCGGCAACCGGAGTCGCATCCACAGCGGCTGCTTCCTGGAGCACACGACGGTCGGCAGTCGCGTCTTCCTCGGCCCGCACGTCGTCTTCACAGACGATCCGCACCCGGCTTGCCCTCGATATCTCGAGTGCGTCCTAGGCGCCACGGTCGAAGACGACGTCAGCATCGGCGCCAACTCGACGATCCTGCCGGGCCTGAAGATCGGGGCCGGATCACTGATCGGAGCCGGAAGCGTCGTCACCAAGGACGTGGAGGCGGGCTCGGTGGTGGCCGGCAATCCCGCCGTGCGCATCAAAGGGGTCGCCGAGCTGGTGTGCTTCAAGGGCTTTTACGAGCGGCCGTACGTGTGGCGTGCTGCAGACGCGAGTGGAACCAAAGCTACCCCTCGTTGACCTGAAGGCGCAGCACGCCGCCATCGCTGCGGAGGTGCAGGCCGCGATCGAACGGGTGATGGGCAACGCCGACTTCATCCTCGGCGCCGACGTCAGCGCGTTCGAGGAAGAGTTCGCCGGCTACTGCGAAGTCCAGCAAACGGTGGGTGTGGACTCGGGCATCTCCGCGCTCGAGCTCGGGATGCGAGCGCTCGGCATAGGAACCGGTGACGAGGTGGTCACGCCTGCGGCCTCGTTCATCGCCAGCTCCAGCGCCATCTCGTTCACCGGCGCTACGCCGGTGTGGGTCGACGTCGACCCGCGCACGTACAACCTGGACCCAGACCGACTCGAGGCCGCGATCACGCCGCGCACAAGGGCGATCATGGCCGTCCACCTGTACGGCCAGCCGGCGGACATGGACCGAATCCTCGGGATCGCCGGGCGGCATGGCTTGCCAGTGATCGAGGATGCATGCCAGTCGCATGGCGCGCGCTACAAAGGCCGCCGGACCGGCTCGATGGGAGCTTTCGGCGCGTTCAGCTTCTACCCGAGCAAGAACCTGGGCGCGTACGGCGATGCAGGCGCCCTGACGACCAACGACGCGCAGCTGGCGGACAAGGTGCGCACGATGCGCAACTATGGCCAGCGCGCGAGGTATGAGCACGTGTACCTGGCGTGGAACCGCCGCCTCGACACCATGCAGGCGGCGATACTGCGGGTGAAGCTCCGCCACCTGGATGGCTGGAACGAATCCAGGCGGCGCCTCGCCTCGACGTACGACGAGCTGCTGGCCGGCAGCGAGGCCGGTCTCCCCCACTCCCTACCCGATGTCGAGCACGTGCACCACCTGTACGTCATCCAGGTCGACGAGCGCGAGCGCGTGCGCGCCGAGCTCGAGGCGCGCGGCATCGGCACCGGCGTCCACTACCCGGTGCCGATCCACCTCCAGCCGGCCTATCGCAGCTCCGGCTCCCTCTCTGGATCCTTCCCGGTGACCGAGGCGGCCGCGAAACGCGTCCTTTCGCTGCCGATGTATCCAGAGCTGACCGAAACGGACGTCCGAAGGGTGGCGGCTGCCGTGCGCGAGCTCGTCAGCTCTTCAGCCCGAGCCTGAGCAGCAGCACCGGCCGGAAGTAGCCCCACCAGTCGAGGATCGGCCGCGCGCGCGTGTAGGGCCGGCCCCGCGGGCCGTAGGTGATATGAACCGGCACCTCTTTCCACCTGTACCCGCACAGAAGCGTTTTGGCGAAGAGGTACGTCTCCACCTCGTAGCGGCCGAGCCAGGGCTGGTGGATGTTGACCCGCGGGTCCTGCAGGATGCTCAGCCGGTACGCCTGGAAGCCGCCCGTGGCGTCGGTGACCCTGCGGCCGACGAGGATCGAGAACAGCGCCGTGAACAGCTCGATGAGCAGGAGACGATGCCATGGCATGTTGACGTGGCCACCCCCGGCCAGGTGGCGGGAGCCACGAACGAGGTCCAGGTTCTGGTCGGCGAGGGGGCGGATCAGATCCGGCAGCTGCGCCGGGTCGTGCTTGCCGTTGGCGGCCATCACGGCGGCGATGTCACACCCCTTCGACCGGAGCATGTCGAGCCCATCTCTGATCGCGGGACCTGGCCCGCCGCGGAGCATGCGGTCGATAACGGTGGCGCCAGCCTTGCTCGCCGCGCCCGAGGTGCCGTCTGTCGAGGCGTCGTTGACGACCACGACCAGGTCGCACAGCTCGCCCGGAATTCGCGGCAGGATGCGCTCCAGCGATGCGGCCTCGTTGTAGGCCGGGATGACGACGCCGACCTTCTGGCTTGCGATCATTTACGAAGGCC